>FWWM01000018.1_pt1:417500-481089 | contig 481089 bp, 448 predicted proteins | sample 2228351 | NCBI WGS metagenome assembly FWWM01 (sample SAMEA103939774, study PRJEB20133) | metagenome | reverse complement strand
AGTCTCTGAACTGCTGTCCACAGCAAGCGGTTGGCTTTTGAGTTTGTGTCACTCAAATCTCTTTGCTCTCCCGCCAAAATAACCATTTACATTATTTTTATAACAAGAGCAACTTCTCGTTCTCTGGATAGCTGGCTTAACCAACTTATATTTAAGTACTTTTTATATATTTTTTATATGTAAATTTTTGACGAACCAACTTTATCAAGCGGTGAACATCAAATAACTTGACCCAAAGATAGTAAAGCCCTCTGTATCCTTACGGATCAGAGGACTTGCCAAACACTTTTGCCTGGGAAGGGAGAAAATTAGGCGATCGCTGTTGATAACTGCTTGCTTAGTGCCTGTTTCAACAGTTCTGCTTTATCAGTACGCTCCCAAGGTAAGTCCAGATCGCTGCGACCAAAGTGACCGTAAGCAGCGACGTCCTGATAAAAACGTCCGCCTCTTTCACTTGGCAAATTACGTAAATTAAACGTATGAATTATTCCCGCCGGACGCAATTCAAAATGCTGTTGAATTAATTCCAGCAAGATTTGCTCGTCAACTACGCTGGTACCAAAAGTATCCACCATAATGCTCACAGGTCTGGCTACGCCGATGGCGTAACTCAACTGCACTTCACACTTTTGTGCTAACCCTGCAGCAACAATGTTTTTTGCCGCATACCTACAAGCATAGGCAGCACTGCGGTCTACTTTCGTAGGATCTTTGCCAGAAAAGGCTCCACCACCATGTCTGGAATAACCACCGTAGGTATCGACAATAATCTTCCGCCCTGTTAAACCAGAATCTCCTTGGGGTCCGCCAATGACAAATTTACCAGTGGGATTGACTAAAAAGCGGGTATTTTTGTCCGGCTGAATGCTTAAATCCCCAAATACGGGTAGAACGACTGCTGACCACAAGTCTTCTTTGATCTTGGCTTGCACCGCAGTTTCGTCAACAATATCACCAATTGTCGGTGTATGCTGGGTCGAAATCAAGATTGTATCGATGCCTACAGGACGTCCGTTTTCGTAAATAAAGCTGACCTGAGTTTTTCCATCGGGACGCAAGTACGGGAGATCGCCAGTTTTGCGAACTGCTGCTAGTCGCCGAGCAATACGGTGAGCCAGACTAATAGGTAAGGGCATTAACTCTGGCGTTTCGTTACAAGCAAACCCAAACATGATCCCCTGATCGCCCGCACCAATCTTGTCAAAAAGTTCATCGCTATCCTGGCGCGCTTCTTGAGCAACGTTGACACCTTGAGCTATGTCAGGTGATTGTTCGTCCAGGGCTACTAAGACCGAGCAACTATTAGCAGAAAAGCCGTTGACAGCATCGGTATAGCCAATTTCAGCGATTTTTTTACGGGCGATATTTACGTAGTTCACATTAGCTTTGGTGGTGATTTCTCCGGTGATTAACACCAAGCCAGTATTTACAACAACCTCAGCCGCGACTCTGCTGCTGGGATCTTGAGTGAGCAAGGCATCTAAAATTGCATCAGAAATCTGATCGCAGATTTTGTCTGGATGGCCTTCTGTCACTGACTCGGAGGTAAACAAATAACGTCTGGACAATTTTTATTCCTCCTACAAAGGTGATATAGCTGACTTCATCTTGACATTTAAATCAGCTACTTTAATCTGCGATCATATCAATATTTTCTAAACTCGCAGTCTTTACTCCACACATACAAAAAAGAAGGACGCCACAGCGTCCCCAGGCCATTTGACACAAATGTTTGACTTTTTAAACCGGCGTCGGTATTTTTCCTTCCTTTGCTATCAAATGCTCGTAGATAGCCCGCATCTTCAATCCTGTCAGCACTTGGAACAAACCAGTACCGTTATTGGAACCAGGATAGTCCCGGTGTTGAAGTAGCAAGTGAGTCAACTCGCCCTTGTATTTAGTAGAGGTGTTGCTCAGGTGGGTCTCTATGTAAATAACTTCTTCTAAATTGTCGAACTGACCGTCTACTTCTAACACCGACACGTAACGACCGTAGTATACGTCTGAACCATAGTAAAATTGGATGCCAGGATAGGGGCAAGTCAGCTTGCGACCGCAAGGAGTCCAATAGATCGTCGAACCTTCATCAAACAAATACACCGGTTCAAAGCCTTCCTTACCCTCGCGCTGCAGCATCCGCACCCGCAGCACTTTGCGTTCTTTGTCATCTTTGATCAAATTGGTGGGTAATACCTGGAGAACAATATCGGCAAATTCTCTTTGAGGCTCTACGTATTTTTGAAAATCAGGTTTGCGAGAATTAATCTGGGCTAAAACATCTTCATAGCGGTGACCGCGTTCTGCCATGTCTCGCTGAATTTTCCAGGCGATTTTCACCTCATCGCTAATGTCAAAATAAACACTAAAATCAACTAGCGCCCGCACGCGTTCATCGTATAAAGGATGTAGCCCTTCAATAACTACAATGTGATTTGGTTCTACCAACTCAGGAGGATCTATTGTGCCGGTTTCGTGGTTATAAATCGGCTTCATTATAGACTGACCTTCTTTGAGCGCTTTGATTTGCTCGTACATCAGGTCAAAATTATTTGCTCTCGGATCTAGAGCGGTTATTCCTGTCTCCCTGCGCTGTTTTCTGTCCAAACAATGATAGTCATCCAAACAGATGACTGTCATCAATTCTTCTCCAAATAAATCTTTCAGACGGCGCAAAAACGTAGATTTACCACATCCGGAGTCTCCGGCCACTCCAATTAATACCACGCGTTCCGGCTTATCAGTCATAAATCTCCTCTATTTTACTAAAGATGAGTCTATCAATAATTTTTCACATCTTCTGAAGATATGAAGCCAGGAGTTTACCCCTTTGGTTTATCCTGCGTTATTGCCACTCAGCAGCGCTATAAGACATCCCGAGGGTAAACAATAAAATCATTGCTTGTTACCCGCCTGAGTTTTGTCTGAAATCGTTGCTGATAAGTATTTAGTCCTAGTGATATATTGGATTTTAACAGAAGGAGGTACTCTAAACAAGGTTTGTTGCTAGGAAGATGATAAGTTTTGGAACCTCCAGAACAAGCTGTTAACAGCAAATATAGGCGCGATCGCCTGCCTTTTACAGTCAGCAAGCTGCTAGCAGATAACTAGCGCTCCTATATATTATTCGTGATTCTCAAACCCACTACCTCAAGTCCATAGAATGGAATTTTGCTTTGGCAGAATTTCTTTTTTTCCATTTACAACTAGGAAAATTTAATTATCTTCTATCCTTAGAAGTAAATGTAACAATAGCTCAAGCAGTTAATTGTCATTTTATTTTTATCAATCAGAAATTTCACCATGTTAATAATTCACTAATATAGGTTGACAGATTGTTCGCCTCAAGTAAACTTAATAATAGTTACTTAATATCATCTTTCTAGGAGAATATTTTTGACCCGGCTCGACCTAGTTACGTGCATCCTCATAACTAGGCTAAAAGAGCAGTTTCAAAGCATTCCAGAAGAAACTTGTGTGCCAAATTACTTCTCAAAAAAGAGAATTACTAGCTCTGGTTAAGAGTTTGAGGAAAGGTTAAAAAACCAAAAGCAGCCTTTCGGATCTGGAGTTGAAAAATCTCCTCTTCCCTAGCCATCTCGCCTGTAGAGATGCTAAGTTGCAAAAAAGAAATTAAATTGACTCATTATTAACATTCTCCAAAGAGCATATCCTTTACCTTAGAAGGTGAACAACAGGTGTGGCTTTTTCCATGCCTTGATGTCTTTGGCGAGTGCATGGGTGACCCCAGTTTCCCCAGGTGTCTGCCATTTATGACCGAAATTCCGGTAAACTAAATCTGACATACGGTGGGAATCATTTTTTAAGAAACGGTTAAGTAAAGATCGGAGTGGTAGAACTAATGTACTATCAAGGTGCTGTTGAAGGAGCTGCCAACACAGAATCAGGTAGCCGTATTTTCGTGTACGAAGTGGTGGGTTTGCGTCAAAACGAAGAAACGGAACAAACAAACTACCAAATTCGTAACAGTGGCAGTGTGTTCATCAGAGTGCCTTACAACCGCATGAATCAGGAAATGCGACGCATCACTCGCCTGGGCGGCAGAATTGTTAGCATACAACCGTTAGGGAGGCTACAGCAGGTAAACGGTAAAGCCATATCTGGGGTTGCTAATAGCTCACCAGCAAGCCCGACTGCGGTTGCTAAAGAGCCTGCTCAAGAAGGAAATGGTAATGCCACACTTGTAAATCCTGGCAACAAGAGTGAAGTAAAAGGCCTTGCCGAATCACCAACCCAGCCACAGTCCAATAAAAAGGATACGAAAGGCAACACCATGACTCAAGCGAAAGCTAAACAAGCTGAGGTTCCCGTAAACCTTTACCGCCCCAATGCTCCGTTCATCGGTAAATGCATATCTAATGAACCATTAGTAAAAGAAGGCGGGATCGGAATCGTTCAGCATATTAAATTTGACCTAACTGGTGGTAATTTACGCTACGTGGAGGGTCAAAGTATCGGTATTATACCTCCAGGGGTAGATAAAAACGGCAAACCAGAAAAACTGAGGCTGTACTCAATCGCTTCCACTCGTCACGGTGACGACCTGGATGATAAGACCGTATCGCTGTGCGTTCGTCAATTGGAGTACAAGCATCCCGAAACAGGTGAAACAGTATACGGCGTGTGTTCAACCTACCTGTGTCACCTCCAGCCTGGAGATGAAGTGAAAATTACCGGTCCCGTGGGTAAGGAAATGTTGTTACCGCCGGACGAAGATGCCAATATAATTATGATGGCAACGGGAACCGGTATAGCTCCCATGCGGGCTTATCTTTTGCGGATGTTTAAGGAAGAAGAAAGAGCTATTAATCCAGACTATCAATTTCGAGGTTTTGCTTGGTTGATATTTGGTATTCCCACAACTCCAAACATACTCTATAAGGAAGAACTAGAAGAAATCCAAGCGAAATATCCCGACAACTTCCGCCTTACCTATGCCATTAGCCGCGAACAGAAAAATCCCCAAGGCGGCAGAATGTATATTCAAGACCGTGTGGCAGAACACGCAGATGAGTTGTGGGATTTAATTAAAAATGAAAAAAACCACACTTATATCTGCGGTTTGCGTGGTATGGAAGATGGTATTGACGCAGCTTTATCAGCAGTAGCAGCTAAAGAAGGTGTCAATTGGAGCGAGTACCAAAAAGAACTCAAAAAAGCTGGTCGCTGGCATGTAGAAACATACTAAATATCAGTCATGAGTCGTTAGTTATTGGTCAAAACGATAAAAACTAAAGACAAATGGCACTAGTAGGGTGGGTGTTCCCCACCCTAAAATTATTGTTATTGTGTTGGTGAAATTAGGTTAAAGTTCGTGGGTGTAAAGCTGGGAATATTAGGATTGGGTACGGTAGGTACGGGTACGGTGCAACTACTACAAAACAGTGCCGGACGTCATCCTTTGTTACAAGATCTTGAAATATATCGAGTGGGAGTGCGATCGCTCACAAAACCCCGTGCGGTCAAATTACCACCATCTGTCCTAACTACCGATTTAGAAGCAATTGTCAACGATCCGCAGGTAGATATTGTTGTAGAAGTTATAGGTGGGCTAGAACCGGCGCGATCGCTGATTCTCAAAGCCATTGCCAACGGCAAACACGTAGTTACGGCGAACAAAGCGGCAATTTCCCGGTTTGGAGCAGAAATTTTTACTGCTGCCAATCAAGCCGGTGTTTACGTTATGCTAGAAGCCGCCGTTGGAGGCGGTATACCCGTAATTCAATCGCTCAAGCAGTCTTTAAGCGTTAACTCTATTCACGCCGTTACAGGTATTGTCAACGGTACAACAAACTATATCCTCACGCGCATGCAAACTGAAGGTAGCGACTTTAGCGATATTTTAGCCGATGCCCAGCGACTGGGCTACGCTGAAGCCGATCCCAGTGCTGATGTCGATGGCTTTGACGCTGCAGACAAAATAGCAATTCTTGCTTCCCTAGCTTTCGGCGGGCGCATCAAGCTGCAAGATGTTTACTGTGAGGGTATTCGACAAGTTAGTAAAACAGATATTGCCTATGCAGAGAAGTTAGGATTTGTAATTAAACTCTTGGCTATTGCTAAAAAAGTTGCTCCTCCTTCAATTTCAATACGAGTTCATCCCACCTTAGTACCGAAAACACATCCTTTAGCCAGTATCAACGGAGTTTATAACGCCATCTTAGTTGAAGGAGAACCCATAGGACAGGTAATGTTTTTTGGACCGGGTGCAGGTGCAGGAGCTACCGCTAGCGCCGTTGCTTCAGACATCTTAAATTTAGCAGCAACATTGCAAACCAGTACTGCAGCACCAAATCCCCTACTAATTTGCAGGCATCAAGATTACTGCCAAATCACACCCATAGAAGAACTTGTAACTAGATTTTATGCCCGTTTCCTGACAAAAGACCAACCAGGAGTAATTGGAAAATTAGGTACTTGCTTTGGTAATTTTGGCGTTAGCTTAGAATCAGTCGTACAAACAGGCTTCCAGGGAGAACTTGCTGAAATTGTTGTTGTCACCCACGATGTTCGAGAAGGAGACTTTCGCCAAGCTTTAGCAGAAATTCGCACCCTAGAAGCTGTAGATAGCATTCCCAGTTTGCTACGAGTATTATAAGGAAATGCCTTTAACAGTTTGCGGAATCTAATTCACTGCTATGACCAATACGCCTCCCGATCCCAAGTCACCTCAAACAAATTCCCTTGGCTTTGATGAATTTATTGCCATTTTAGTTGCCTTTGTCGGTATTGGAGCAGTTTTATTTTGGTCGCTTTCCCGCAGCCATTCTCGCTGGAATTTGCCAAGCTTGCTTTTGCCATTTACAACTCCGTCCGCAATTCCTACTAACCCCTCCCAAACTCCACCTTCTTCTCCTTTGTACCAAAAAACTCCAGTGGAGATACCTCCTAATAGCGTCGCTCCCTCGCAGTCTCCCAGCAACAGTCCCGACTAAATCCCCTCCCCAAAGGCGATCGCCAAAATCTATCAACCCCTAATTTTTCCTGCCAATAAGTCAGCTACCCACGCAGGAGTGGCAATTTGTTGCTGAAAACATGCAGCCGTTACTTCCACAACGCTAAAAGTACAAAGTGGTCAAGACTCAGCAAAATTTTTCTTGACCACTTGTATATAAGGTAACACCCAGCAGTAATTCGTTAAATATCAGTTGTAAAAATCGCTTTGGCACTGAAGTTACTCAGTTTTAAGCGTCTTTACCAACCACTTGCGATTTGAGGGTGGAAAGTTCATTGATTAGCTCTTGCCTTGTTGAGGCTTTGAGTAAATAGCGGTAAATAAACCACGCTGAGTAACCGATACCGATCAATTCAAAAGTCGGCGCCACAAGGGGAATATCATTCAAAGCATCTAAAATCGCCAACACAACTTTCACAGCAATAATCGCTGTTACCAACAAGCCGAAGTATACCAGGGGTTGTTTGTATTTATTAAAAAAGGTTCCCAGATACTCGGGTAGTGTCGCTAAAAAATTCGAGGCTATCTCTCCATATTTGAGCCATTGCTCTTGACTGCTTGCGCTAGGTTGGAGTTTAGTTATAGTTCCTGTTTGATTGTTGATTTCTGCCATTCTTGCCTCTGAAGATTTGGTTTCCACTACTTCCGGTTCTTGCATGTCCGCTCCCATAATTTTATTATTTGAATCACTCTTATCCGGACTGATTACAACCTCAAGGCCTTTAGTAGATAATGCACTGAAGCATCACTACACAGAGCCTGGGGTGCAAAGTGGCTTTAGTTGCCTATAACCATCATTGCCCCTTAACCACTACTTCATCAACTACGATTTCTTAACTCGGCAGTAAAGTAGCGGTAAAAACAAGTAGGACGAACTTAAACCAGCATTTTCAGTTCATTTTTGATAGAACTGAAATCCTGAGCTTACCATTATCCCTACCTGTAGAATGTTGCAGCGATCGCACTTCCACGAGCGCAAATCGTGCTAGCAATCTAGATTGCTTCTTAACTTTATACAAGTCTAGACGCCAATCTTACCTGATATTTAGGCAATCTTAAGCAGCTATTCTCAATAGAGAAACTGTTATTGATATAAATAAGTAATAAAACTTTTTATGTATTCTTCTTTCCTGGACTTTAAAGTTCTTTTATGGTAAAATTCGCCTCCATTATAACCACAGAACAGTCATAACCCCAAATGGCAACTTTGGCTGCTAATTTGGATCTACTAACCATCAAAATAAAAATCTCAAGAACTATATAGAGTGATTGTTTGAAGTAACTTACAAACTATTTTATTTCACCAATCAGGTATTAAACAAAAAAAATATCCTCACATTTCTAGAAGTTTATGACTAGAAATGAGAGAACCACGTGTTTTTAAACACATCATCAACTTGTTTAGTCTGCCATCCAGATATCTACCTGCAGAAGGTAGAAAACCGACAATCCATTTGTGTAGCCGCTTTTTTGTTCAAAAACTAACCAAACTTATTTGCGCGGATACGTACCTACCTGCTGATCCCAATCTGGGATACTGGCATCCTCACCACCAATGCCAATTCCTGTATTGTATATTTCAGCATTAGTGATAGTGAGATCCTTCATCGAAGCACCATAAACGTTAGAGTCAAAAATCAACGCATTGGTAAAATTAACACCATTGAGGTTGGCTTTTTTAAAATTAACATTAGTTGCAAACGCTGACTTCAGGTTAGCTCCTTGGAGATTTGCACCTGTAAGATCCGCTCCTTCAATGTTCGCACCTTCCAAATTTGCTCCCTGAAGATTCGCATCTCTTAAGTCAGCACCAATTAAATGAGCACCCCTGAGATTAGCCTTCGATAAATCACACTCGCGACATTCTCCAGTTGATAAAAGCTTTTGTACTTGCTGTGGATTCTCAGCCTTGACTGCGGTGGTGAATAACAAGGGAGTTACTAAGGTCACAACTGCTAGAAGTTTGGTTTTCATATTGCCCCCCTTTGTGATTAACATGTTTCCGTTCTTTTCCTCACAACTTCAAAGATCTCACCGAATTGAATAGGAAGTATTGATCGAAATCACATGTGATTAGCGATCGCGTTTGATAGTTCTGTTTCCTAGTAAAAAATACTTAGTCATTTTCTGAACTAAATATTTTTGTTTTTCAAGTATATGACTAATTTCAAAAACTAACAAACTATGTCTTTATTTTTTGATTTTGCCCGGAAGTGAGTATTTTGATCGCCACATAAACTAATTTTTCTATCAGAGAACTCTAATTTACGACAACCGAAAGATCTCTGATTTTTTCAAAATTAATATTACGCGAGCGCTCGCAAGTTAACTTGTTAATTATTTTAAATTTTAATCAATTCTTATTTTCAACAAATGTCAATTTTGAGAAAATGATAAATCAACAAATAATTAAATTTAACTAGCTATTTTATCGATAAATTGCTTTTAAATGGTAAAATTACAACATCTATTTTTCTAAAAAAGTTATAGCAGATTTCAAGTTTTTGAAGAAAAATCAAACCAAATTGAAAATATTATATCAAGGTAAAGTCAGTTAAAAAATATAAGTAAGGAGCTATCTACATAATACAAAATAATACAAACAGCTAAATATTTGCTGCACCCAACTTAAACACAGTAAAGATAAGCAGAATATTAACCAAGATACTATAATAAGCAAACCATCACAGTCTGTAGATGTACTTAGGAAAGTAACTGGAGGTTTGCCATTAAAACTGCTATTATACAAATTTCTGATTTCAATTTTGCCTACTTATAAAGCTTTGTTGCAATTAGTCATGTGAAAATAGCCTAAATTGTTCAATTTGGCAATTCTTTTATCGTAAATCGACTTGACGTATAGTCATAATCTGAAAACAAAAGGAATAAGACTTAAGTTATGGTTCGAGAGCTAGAACGAAAATCTGCTAGAGTAGATTTTTTAGTAGAAACTGCACCTACAGCAAATCCAGTATTTTATCGTACCTATTCCCGTCGTATCGGAAAGCACCGCGAAACCTACGAACAAGCTTGCGATCGCGCCTTAAAAGGACTAGCAGAACTAGGAAATCTCACAGAAAGCGAATACACAATCCTGAAAAATAATTTTTTGGCTTTAAAGGCCCTACCAAGTGGTAGGTGGCTTTGGATCGGCGGAACACCCTGGAGTAAGAAACCCGAAAATTATTCTGGTGCCTACAATTGCACTTCCACAAACCTTGAAGACTGGCATGCCTTTGGGCTGATGATGGACTTGGCAATGCAAGGGTGTGGTACCGGTGCAATTTTGGAACCTATATATATAGATAAACTTCCCAAAATCACCACAAGATTAGAAATCACGCTAGTAGGCGAAATTGGCAAAGTACCACGCCACGAAAGACTCCAAGAAACGCAAATATCCCAAAGCGGCGATCGCGTATCGATTGTTGTTGGCGATAGCCGACAAGGGTGGGTGAAAGCTTACCAAACACTTTTAGAGCTAGCATCTTCTGGATCTCCAGAGCTTTTCGTGGAAGTCGATTTAAGCCATATCCGACCAGCCGGGGAACCTTTGCAAGGATTTGGGGGAACCGCAAATCCAATTAAACTTCCGGATCTCTTCATTCGGATTGCCAAGATCCTGAATAAGGCGATCGGCCGGAAATTGAATTCCGTGGAGTGTTGCTTGCTCATCGATGAGGCGGCGCTAACAGTCGTAGCCGGAAACATTCGGCGATCGGCCGGAATGCGACAAGGCGCAAGTGAGGATTTGGAATTCGCTCAAGCCAAACAGAATCTTTGGATTCAAGGACCCGACGGGAAATGGAGGATAGACCCGGACCGAGATGCCCTGAGGATGGCAAACCACACTCGAGTCTTTCACTACAAACCTTCTCTTGCCAAGTGCATTGAATCAGTCCGTTCGCAATACTATAGCGGCGAAGGCGCGATTCAGTGGGCGGGTGAGGCCGTGGCTCGAGCAAATTGCGATTTGATTAAGGACAAGAAGAAGTTCTTGGAAGCTTATAATGCTGGTCGGCAAAAAGCATATCTGCAATCATTCAAGCTTTCACAAGAAGAGCTCGAACATCGACTAGGACGGTATGGCTTGAATCCTTGTGGAGAAATTATCGGCAACAATTTCCACTGCAACCTTGCCGAAATTCACTTAAATCGCTTAGATCCTCAGAATCGCCAAGAGCAGAAAGAAGCTTTTCAAGCTGGAGCGATTGCCGCTAGCGCTTTGCTGCATCATCGCTTCATTGAGCCAAGGTATCAAAGAAGCCGGGAATTAGATCCAATTGTTGGCGTATCTTTCACCGGATTATTCGATTTCTTTGTAGCGGCCTTTGGAATGCCGTGGCTTGAATGGTGGACGGAAGGACGGCCGGATACCACTCAGGGCAAAGAATTCAAAGAAGAAGAAGCTAGATACTTGCGATTTTGGAAACAAATAGTGCACGAGACCGTAGGAGAATATTGCAGCAAGCACGGACTGAAAGCCCCAAATCGATGCACAACGGTACAGCCGGCCGGAACCAAATCTCTTCTTAGCGGCGCCTCACCCGGTTGGCACCCGCCGAAAGCAATCTTTTATATTAGGCGGATTACCTTTGCCAAGAACGACCCGGTAGCTTTAGCTTGCTTAGATTATGGCTATAGCGTAGTGCCGGCCCAAAGCGACAAGGACGAAACCGGAAGACTCTTGGAGGATCCTTTCGATCCAAGAGTGACGGAATGGCTTGTGGAGATCCCTACGGCTGTATCTTGGGCGGATCTTCCTGGTGTTGAGAAGATTGATCCAAATCGCTTTTCGGCCTTAGCCCAATTTGATTTCTATTTGCAAGTTCAGCAGCACTACACGACGCATAACACTTCTGCAACCTTGGAATTACGCGAAAACGAAATCGAACCTTTAGGCACAAGAATCCATCAGGCGATCGCCAACGACGAAGGCTATTGCAGCATCGCCTTATTGGCAAGATTCGACGACCACCAAAGCTTTCCGCGATTACCTTTTGAACCGATAAGCAAAGAAAGATATTTGCAGCTGCAGGAAGAAGTAAAGCGTCGCCAAAGAGTAGCTAATTTCCATGAGGCGTTGCTCAAATATGATTTACAAGGATTTGGAGATTTAGAGGCGGTTGGGCCGGCTGCTTGTGATAGCGATCGCTGCTTGAGCCCTGTAGAAAATACACGAATTTAGTACATAAACTAAAGTAATTAAAGCGGTGGATAGGACTAAAAATATAGCTACCGCTTTTTCTGATTTAAATCATCACCATAATGGATAAATTTCAAGTTTTGATAGCGATGTTCTGACTGTTACTTTTTCAAAAAATTGCTCCTAAAGTTAGGATCGAAACAAATCAGAAGTTTTATTTGCTAGGAGAAGATTCATGTTCCTCAATGAACTGACGCCAATTTTCCAACAGTTCACTCAGCATCCTGTCTCATTTTTAGGTGGATTTTTCTCTGGTTTACTTCGACTCAACCTTGCAGATGAACCAGTGAAAAGTTGGCTAGAACAACAAATTGGCTCCAGTAGTGATATAGGTACTGCAAATACCTCTGCTCAAGTCCACAATGGTAAAACAAGTGGTCCTCAGTCAATAGCTATTGAATAAAACTTAGATTGTATATTTTTGTTTCCCCAAGGTCTGCAAATTTTCCGCGGACCTTTACTTTTTATTTATTTTCTATTGAGCAATGGTTCAACTAAAAATTCATCTATTTTTCTTTCTTAGACACGCCTAAAAGTAAAAATTTTGCATCTATACAAATGGGTAGATTTTTGGTTACAAGCATCGAAAAAACTAAACAAAAGTTTTTGAATCATAAGGCAGACTGCAGATATAAGCGAGCCTAATTGTAATTTCAAAGTGTTTGTAAAATCTCATACTATGAAAAATGTCAATATCGGTTATGATCGTGAGCGTACGCGAAAGTTCAGCCTGATTGTTGATCAAGTAGCTAGTATTTTAGCCTCCTTGGGTAACTTACCTGCTACCGTTTACTGCCATCATGAATCAGACCAGAAACCAGACCGAACGAAATGAATATTATCGTTTGTAATTCTGTTTTCAGCTGAACTAAATCGCTTTGAGTCGAGAATTACGTAACCCAGATGACTATTTACATTGGAAACCTCTCCTACCGCGCTACCGAAGCAGACTTAAAAGCAGTTTTCGCCGATTATGGCGAGGTTGTGAGAATTGTGCTGCCCACCGATCGCGAGACCGGTCGGATGCGCGGTTTCGCATTTGTTGAAATGAGTGAAGATGCCCAAGAGGATGCAGCCATAACAGAATTAGATGGTGCAGAATGGATGGGTCGTCAGCTCAAAGTCAATAAAGCAAAACCGCGAGAGGACAACCGACGAAGTAATTGGGCTAAAAGATAATATTTTTTAGAGAGATAAGATATTATCTTAACAAAGAGTTTTCTAGTTACGCAAGCAAAAAAGCGAAAAGTGACTGGAAACAATTGAGAAGAACGTAAATCAAATAGCTAGTTAGCTAGGTATCCGACTAATCGTGACAGCAAGAAAAATGTCATGGCTAGTCGGTTTTTGCCTGCAGGCATTGTTTGGGAACTACTAACTACTATAGATAAAGATGTATCTTTGTTTTTCGGGGGCGTATTATCTGGCAGTTGATAGTGATTGCAAATTCAGTGCACGACTAAATCATAGAGACTACCAAACTTTGTTTGGTGGTTTTCTCGGCAAAGAGGATTTCAAACATACCAACAAAAGTATATGACCACACAAGGTTGATTTCTTTAGTTTGTCTAAAATCACAGTTCGATTGCCAAATTACCTTTCTAAGATAGAGGCAGCAACCTCAGGTTGCCATGCATTGGGTGAATCCCAACAAATAGCTAGTCGCTAAGGAGAACAAAAAATGACTAAAGCGGCAGAATCAACAGAGCGGTCTATCAAGGACGCTACAACAGACCGCAGCTTAGATCGTGATTGTACTACTTTATCCCGTCACATTTTGCAGCAATTGCAGAGCTTTTCGCCAGAAGCACAGGATTTGAGTGCACTGATGAATCGGATTGCTCTAGCTGGCAAATTGATAGCTCGTCGTCTCAGTCGTGCTGGCTTGATGGAAGACGTGCTTGGATTTACTGGAGAGACTAATATTCAGGGCGAATCCGTCAAGAAGATGGACGTATATGCCAACAACGTATTCATTGCAGTGTTTAAGCAAAGCGGGTTAGTATGTCGCCTAGCTTCTGAGGAAATGGAAAAACCCTACTACATTCCTGAAAACTGTCCTGTTGGTCGTTACACTTTGTTATACGATCCGATTGATGGTTCTTCCAATACTGATATCAACCTTAGTTTAGGTTCCATTTTTTCGATTCGTCAGCAGGAAGGAGAAGATGTAGATGGTTCGGCAAAAGATTTGCTAACACCCGGACGCAAGCAAATTGCTGCCGGATATATCCTGTACGGTCCCAGCACAATGCTGGTCTATACTATAGGAAAGGGTGTTCACTCCTTTACCCTCGATCCGAGTTTAGGGGAGTTTATTCTCAGCGAAGAAAATATTCAAATTCCCGTCCACGGTCCGATTTACAGCGTTAACGAGGGGAATTTTTGGCAGTGGGATGAGTCAATTCGCGAGTACATCCGCTACGTCCACCGGACAGAAGGTTACACCGCTCGATACAGCGGAGCCATGGTAAGTGACATTCACAGAATTTTGATCCAAGGCGGTGTATTTCTCTATCCAGGGACAGTTAAAAAACCAGAAGGAAAATTACGGCTGTTGTACGAAACTGCTCCTATAGCCTTTGTGATAGAGCAAGCAGGCGGTCGCGCCACTACAGGATACGAGAACATTTTGGACGTAGTACCAAAACACCTGCATCAACGCACACCTTTAATTATTGGTAGCAGAGAGGATGTAGCGAAGGTAGAGTCTTTTCTCAAGAAAATTAGCAGTTAGCAAAAAGAGCAACTCCCCAGAACGTAGGAGATTTCGCTGGTAAAGAAATTAATGAGGAGGGAAAGCGATGACAATCAATCGTTTGTTAGAAATAAAAAAAATACGGTCAGAGTATCTGGATGGATAACTTAAGCCGTGACATAATTCAATCTGGCGAATTAAAAGATTTAGTTGAGAACAAGGGAATTAGTGGCATTACCTCTAATCCAACGATTTTTGAAAAAGCGATCGCTGGTAACGCCATTTACGATCGCGACATCGAAGCTGGCATTCGGGCAGGATTGCCAACGTATAAAATATACGAATCGCTAGTGTTTCAAGACATCCGGGATGCTTGTGATATTTTACGCCCTGTGTACGAGGCTTCCAATGGCTTGGACGGTTACGTCAGCATAGAAGTACCACCAACCATTGCTCACGATACAGATGCAACCATTGCTGAAGCTCGTCGTTATTTCCAAGAAATAGGTCGGGAAAATGTGATGATTAAAATTCCCGGTACAGAAGCTGGTTTACCAGCAGTGGAGCAAGCAATATCCGAAGGCATCAACGTCAATATTACCCTGCTGTTTAAGGTACAAAGCTACATTAATACAGCTTGGGCCTATATTCGTGGCTTGGAAAAGCGAGTAGCACAAGGTAAGGATATCAGCAAAATAGCTTCTGTAGCTAGTTTCTTCCTCAGTCGGATCGACAGTAAAATCGACAGCATAATAGACGCCAAGCTGGCAAAAGGCGTTGAAGATGCCAATATCGAAGCCAAACTTCGACAAATTCGCGGAAAAGTAGCGATCGCTAACGCCAAGATAGCCTATCAAGAATATAAAAAGATTGTACAAAGCGATCGCTATCAAAGCTTGGCAGCAAAAGGTGCAAAAGTGCAACGCCTGTTGTGGGCTAGCACCAGCACCAAAGACCCTCAATACAGCGACGTCATGTATGTCAATGAGTTGATTGGTCCCGATACCGTTAACACCTTACCGCCAGCCACCATTGAAGCTTGTGCTGACCACTGCGATGTTGCCAATCGGCTAGAAACAGATGTGCAACAGGCTTACAACCTCATGGAAAGCCTCAAAGATCCGGACATTAACATCGACATCGACGCCGTGATGGAAGAGCTTATTGTTGAAGGTATTGATAAATTTGTCAAACCCTTCCAATCTTTGCTCAACTCCTTAGAGAACAAAGTCAAGCAGCTTTCACCGGTATAAGCCACGGCTGATAGCTAATTGTTAACGGTTGCTAGCTACGAAAAAATAGCAATTAACCCCAAAGCAATCAAACCTCGAAAAATCTAAATCCAAAATTGTTATGGTCAGTCTGCTAGAAAATCCCTTGCGGGTTGGTCTGCAACAGCAAGAAATGCCCGAACCCCAGATTATAGTTATCTTTGGTGCTTCCGGAGACCTTACCTGGCGCAAACTGGTACCATCGCTTTACAAATTACGGCGGGAACGGCGCATTCCACCAGAAACCACCATCGTTGGTATGGCTCGTCGGGATTGGAGCCACGAATATTTTCGCGAACAAATGCGCAAAGGCATGGAAGAAGTTCATGGTGGTGTTGGCCCGGAGGAACTCTGGCAAGACTTTTCTCAAGGTCTGTTCTACTGCTCTGGTAATATCGATAACCCCGAAAGCTACCAAAAACTCAAAGCTTTCCTAAAAGAATTAGACGAAAAACGGGGAACGCGGGGAAATCGAATGTTTTACCTATCCGTGGCCCCAAACTTTTTTGCAGAAGCGATCAAACAGCTAGGAACTGCAGGGATGCTTGACGATCCCTACAAGCATCGCCTGGTGATTGAAAAACCCTTTGGTCGGGACTTAGCTTCTGCTAGAAGCCTCAATTTAGTAGTACAAAAATACTGTAAAGAACAACAAGTCTACCGCATCGACCATTACCTGGGTAAAGACACAGTTCAAAATCTGCTAGTGTTCCGCTTTGCCAACGCGATTTTTGAGCCTTTGTGGAATCGCCACTTCGTCGATCACGTTCAGATTACCGTTGCTGAAACTGTGGGAGTTGAAGACCGGGCCGGTTACTATGAAAGCGTTGGTGCATTGCGGGATATGTTGCAAAACCACCTCATGCAACTTTTCTGCTTAACGGCAATGGAACCTCCCAATTCCATGGACGCCGATAGCATCCGCACAGAAAAAGTCAAAGTACTCCAGGCAACTCGTTTGGCAGATTTACAAAATTTAGAGCTTTGTGCAGTCCGCGGTCAATACACCGCCGGATGGATGAAAGGCCAACCTGTTCCGGGGTACAGACAAGAACCAGGAGTCAATCCCAACTCCACAACGCCTACTTACGTAGCAGTCAAATTCCTTGTTGATAACTGGCGCTGGCAAGGAGTTCCCTTCTACCTGCGTACGGGTAAGCGCATGCCAAAAAAAGTCAGTGAGATTTCCATCCACTTTCGCGAAGTTCCTTCTCGGATGTTTCAATCTGCAGCACAACAGATGAACGCTAATATTTTGGCGATGCGAATTCAGCCAAACGAAGGAATATCCCTGCGTTTTGAAGTCAAAATGCCTGGAGCCGGTTTTCGCACTCGTTCTGTAGACATGGACTTTAGTTACGGTTCCTTTGGCATCGAAGCTACAACCGAAGCCTACGATCGCCTGTTTTTAGATTGCATGAGGGGCGATCAAACACTATTTACGCGGGGAGACGAAGTGGAAGCAGCTTGGCAGGTAGTAACACCGATTCTTTCCGTTTGGGATGCACCTGCAGATCCAACCAAAATTCCTACCTACGAAGCTGGTACGTGGGAACCGGTGGAAGCGGAATTGTTGATTAACCGCGACGGTCGCCGTTGGCGCAGACTGTAATCGCGATCGCCAATAGCTAGTGGAAAAATAAAAATTAACCATTAGCTATTAAAAATTAACATCGAGGATAAATTAAAAACTATTATGACTTCCCAAGCTTCTACAATCTTCTCACTTCAGGCTCCAAAAGATGTCTCGCTTACAGATATCGAAACCGAACTCAGTCAAATTTGGCAGAGTTACGGTATTGCTGGTGAAGACGGTACGCTTCCTGCAGCTACACGGGCTACAACCTTTACTTTAGTGGTTTACGAACCAGAGGAAACTCAATACTTATTAGCTGCTCTAGGATTTTATAACGGTCCGATTGACGGCATCCTAGGACCGCAAACCGAAGCAGCACTGCGCGAAGTACAGAAAAAATACGGATTGACAGAAACTGGAACGGCTACAAAAGAAACCCTGATTCGCTTGCGGGAAGAATTTGCCAAACGTCGCACAAGCGGAGAAACCACCAGTAACGGCACAGCCACCTCCACTCCTAGCTCGGATATACAAAGTCCGAGAATAGCAGATGAAATTGCCCTGCGCAACCCCTGTCGCATTATCACTCTCTTACCAGTGGCGGGAGAAGATGAAGGTGTCAAAGCCCAAGTCTCCGCCTACTGTCCTATTCAAAAGGGCTCCTCAACTACCTTAGTTTGCTGCGAATACATCACCTTAACCGGCACTACTACCGCCTTAGAACGGATAGGTGGTATGGTACCAGCGTTGATGATTGGCGGCTTGCCAAAATTTCTCTGGTGGAAAGCAGGTCCCGACCCCAATAACAGCTTGTTTAAGCGCCTGTCGGCAGTTTGCAACAATGTCATTGTAGATTCCTGTAATTTTAACGAGCCAGAGAAAGATTTGCTCAGCCTGCAGGCGTTGGTAGAAAGCGGGATACCGCTAGCTGATTTGAACTGGCGAAGACTCTCCGCATGGCAAGAATTGACAGCTGAGGCCTACGACCCACCCCAACGCCGCGCTGCCCTCAGAGAAATTGATAAAGTTAATATTGATTACGAAAAAGGCAATCCTTGCCAAGCATTGCTGTTTTTGAGCTGGTTGGCAAGCCGCTTAAATTGGCGTCCCGTTTCCTATCACAAAGAAAACGGAGATTACGACATTACAAAGGTTTATTTCGTTACCGACGACCAAAGACAAGTAGAAGCAGAGCTAGCGGGAGTTCCGGTAGCAGATCCGGGTGAAATCTCTGGTGACTTGATTGCACTGCGCTTGAGTTCTACTAATCCCCAGGCTAATTGCGGTACACTCATTTGTTCGGAAACCGGTGGCTGCATGCGCATGGAAACTCAAGGTGGTGCTCAGTCTTCTGGCTTGTTCGAACAAGTAAATTTACTCTCCGAACAAAAAGCAGAAGTTTTACTCAGCCAACAAATACAGCGCTGGGGTCACGAAGTCTTGTTTGAGGAAAGTCTTGCTGTGGCGGCGCAAATTCTCAAACTGGCTCAAAGCTAAACTTGATGGCTAATAGCTTATGGAAAAATAACTATTAGCCATTAGTAAATTAGTAATAATTAGCAATGTCCCTGATTATTGCCGGGGAACGCAGTGGGGTAGGCAAGACGACTGTTACGCTTGCCCTATTGGCGTTCCTGCGTCGGCTGTCAAAACAAGTACAATCTTTTAAAATCGGCCCGGATTATATAGATCCGATGTTTCACAAGCATGTTACTGGACGTGCTTGTCGAAATTTAGATTTAGTGCTGACATCGGAATTATACGTAAAAAGATGTTTTGGATATTACATTCAAGATTGCGAATACGCTCTTGTAGAAGGAGTAATGGGACTATTCGATGGAGTTTCTAAAAAGTACAAGGAAAAAGAAACGCCAAATAATTCTACAGTTGACACTTCCTTTGCTAGTACCGCCAGTGTAGCGCGAATACTAAATTTACCTGTAGTATTAGTGATCGATTGCAGTCGCTTATCTGGCTCGGTAGCAGCGATCGCTCACGGTTATCGTTCCTTCGATCCCACAATCACAATAGCTGGAGTAATTTTCAATCGCGTGGGTAGCGATCGCCACCTGCAGTTACTCCGAGATTCCCTTGAACCCCTAAATTTACCTATTCTTGGTGTGTTGCGACGTGAAGATAACATTTCCATTCCCGATCGCCATCTCGGTTTAGTACCCACAGCAGAACTTTCCGAATTAAATGTATTAATTGACAGACTCAGCCACTTGGGGGAAACTTGCTTTTGTTGGGAAAAATTGTTACCTCTGCTCCAAACCAAACCTCAGGAGCACGGGGGTACCTCCCAGCTTCCCCCCTTTTTTCCACTCTCCGCTGTTGGTTCCAAATCTCCAATCAAAATCGCAGTTGCTTGCGATCGCGCTTTTAATTTTTACTATCAAGACAATCTCGATTTGTTACAAAAACTTGGCGCAGAAGTTGTTTTTTGGAGTCCCTTAGAGGATCCCGAACTACCACCTGATGTGGGGGGAATGTATTTCGGTGGCGGATTTCCAGAAGTATTTGCACGACAGCTAGCAGAAAATACCCGTGCTCGTCAAGCTGTTAAAAAAGCAATTTGCGCCGGAATGCCTACTGTGGCAGAATGTGGTGGATTAATGTACTTATGCGAGCAAATAATTGATTTTGAAAACAAATCCTGGCCGGCGGTGGGAGTATTGCCTGCTACAGTTATCATGAGCAAGCACCTCACCTTAGGATATCGCCGCGCTGTTGCTTTACAAGATAGTTTATTGCTAAATGCAGGCAAAAGCGTTTGCGGACACGAATTTCATCGTTCTCGTCTTTTATCAACTCCCCAGCAACCACTGTTTGCAACCTATCGCTACGATACTGAAGAAACTACAGGATACGAGGGATGGTTCTTGCTTCCCAACCTTCACGCTTCTTACATTCACCTGCATTGGGGAGAATATCCAGAAATTCCGCAGCGATTTTTGCAAAGTTGCCAAATAGCATCTTCAGGAAACAACCCTAATTTTTAGCAGCGATGGCGTTAATTTTTTCATTTAATTCTCGAATGCGACGAGATAAAATGCCGATAATATTTACTGCTATTTCTGGTGTTTCATCAATTGCTTCGTAAAGTTGGTCTTGTGTTAGTTCCAAACATTCACAAGATTCTAAGGTTGTTGCAGAAGCAGAACGCGGTTGAGCATCAAAAACTGCCATTTCCCCAAAGGATTCTCCCTTGGGAAAGACTGCTAGCTGTCGTTCGCCAATATGAACTTTGACCCTACCTGAAACAACTATGTAGAGCGATCGCCCTTCATCTCCCTCTTTAAAAATAGTATAATTGCTCGGAAAGGACAATTCATCCATAACTGAAGCTAAGCGCACGATAAAATCATCCCGTAATTCTTTAAAAATAGGTACTCTGCGAACAAATAACAAGCGTTCCACGGTAGTTAGCATAAAGTTGGTTCGGTCAAGATTTTATTTTTTTAATTTCTTAATTAAAACGATTTCTTGAAGAAGCATCTGCTATTTTTTGAGGTTTTTAAAAACAATTACCACTAACCATTAACTACTAACTTCTTCATCAATTCTTGCACTTGATTGGCGACAAGGGGATGGGGATCTTTTTGTAACTGGGGTAAAATTTTCAGAAGAACGCGTGGCGATACCGCACTCAAATATGCGACTACTGCTTCTCGGACAAAGCCTGTAGGATGGCGTAAATTTCTCAAAACTTGTTGGCTTGTGAGTCGGATGCTAGCAATTTGAGCAAAATGAAAACAACAAGCCACACACCAATCAGAAAGCAAATTGTCCTGGGCTAGCAACAAGCGGATACGTTCGCTTATAATCATCTGTTCGTAATTTGTAATTCCTGCTTCTGTTAAAGATTGTAATTTTTCAGAAGGCGATCGCCTATCTAGAATATTGAGTAAGACAGATTTTCCCTGCCAGGTGACAACATGGTCTAAAATTTCTAAACCCCTTGCCACATTTACTAAGGATGCAGAGCGCAAATGAAATCCTGCAGCTTTAATTTTATCTAAAGGATAAATCAGCTGTAGTAGAAGCAATAATCGTTCTTGAACGTCAATTTCAACTTCTAAAAGTGCTCGTTGCAGCAAAGATAAGACAACCAAAATTTGACGATGAGAGTGATAAAATTCTAAAGTTTCTTTAGTTTTTAAGTCGAGATTTTGGTCATAAATTTGGGCTTGTGTTTTCAAGTCTATGTAGGCAGCGTAAATAATACCTAAAAAAATCAATTCTTCTTCAATCAGGTTTTTGATTTGGTTTTCATGAAAGCGCTCGGCTAAAACTACAATTTCCTTTGGTTGCAGTCTTTTTAACAAAGTGCGGAGAACGTGATCCCTAGTTTTACCCCTAGATATTTGCAAGTAATGACATAAAGTATCCAACGCTTCTAAAGTGGGAATTTGACCAATAGTGCGCCAAGCATACATCCGCACCACTTCTGGCTTATAGATATTAGTGGCTAGGTCGACCAGCATCGGTAAAACTTCATTTTCCAGTTTTACTAAAGCTCGCATGGCTGTAGAACGCGTGGATTTATAATGAAGTCCCAACAGCAGTGCGGTGTAGTATTCTTCCAAGTGGGTAGCTGCGATGGTTTCTAATACTGCACAACGCACTCCCAAAGATCGATCTTGCAACAAATTCGGGATATAAATGCGCAGCGTCTGCAGGTAAACTGCTTCTTTTAAAGCTTTGACTGCATTTACTCGTTCTTTCTCTTGTTTGTGAGTAAGCATTCGTCGCAAAGTTTTGGTCGCAGCTAACCTTTGTAGCGAAGTTCCTCGACGTAACAACAAAGCAGCAGCAGTAGCACGAATAATTGAGTGTTGTTCTTGTTTGAGGTATTGTTCTAGGTGACTGAGGTCTGGTTGTGGGTCGCAAAGACAAACATAGCGCAAAGCAAGGGCAAAAACTTCAGGATCGACAAGATGTTGGGGCAACTCTAACAATGCTCGCACTTGCGGTAAATAATTAGAATTGACGCCTGCTGCTAGCATGATCTCTAAACTGAGTTTTTGTAACGAAGCAGGTAATTTGATCAGTAAGGGTGCGAGCACTTGTGTTGCACCTTGAGGGTCAATTTGAGATAAAAGCTCGATGCAGAAACGTTTATCTACTTCTGTTCCTTTTTCTCCTAAAGCTTTCACCACTGCTTGTTTGAATGTACGTAAGTCTACGTCCGCGGCGCTTAGTTGTCCCCGTTCAGCACCCAAAACTAACAAGTTTACGTAGTGCGATCGCAGCAACCAAATTACTCCCAAGCAACACAAAGCTACAAAAATTGTTTCTGCCACCATTATGGAGTGAGGCAAAAACCAAGGTACAAGTAGCGTTCCCAACTGTAGGGTCATAAAAATGACTGCACCTGCTATTCCAGCGCCAAAGGCGTCTGCAACACCTCCGGACAAGGACTGGACTTGACTGCGAAGATGATTGGGAATTGGTTGAAACAGTAGGGGACTGCTGCTGACAACAAAGGTATAACGTAGAATTTCATCTATGAACTTGAGAATTACTAAACCCCACAATTGATTGTGAAACTGGTTCCACGGTAATAAACTGAATAAGGCGATCGCCACAGGTATAACGATACCTGCGCTCACAGGTAAAATGGCGGCGGTGACAAACACTCCAAAACGTTCCAGAGCGCGACTGGAAATGAATAATTGCATTCCCAGTTCACATACTCCCGTAATTCCGCCCAATAAACCTAAAAAAGTTGCAATGTCTTTACCTTGGTAATTTGACTTTAACTGAGTTAGATACTGAAAATCTATTAATACCCCCATTGCTTGCAGAAGGGTAAAAAAGGCAAATAACAACAGAGCATAACGTTTGAGAGAACCATAAAGCTGCTGTTGTTTGTAATGCTGTGTTTGTTTTGCACTTTTTTGGGAGATATCAGCAAAGGTATGCGAGTAGGTTTTACTCAGATACAGCAAAATAGTCGCTCCCAAGCCGATAAATATACCGGCAAAAGGCATAATTACGTTGTCCAGACCTACAAACAGTAGCAGCAAAGGTAAGCTAAAGCCACTGAGAACGTCAGCTACTAAAATGCCACTGCTTACGATCGGATAAGCGCGTTTGATTTCTCGAATATTAAATAATTGGTTGGCTGCAATGGAAATGTTGAGGTCGTTGACAACATAAAATGCGTCTACCCACAACCGCAGCAGAAATACGATAAACACGGAAAATAGCGAAACGTGCAAACCCAGGCGTAGGAGAATTAACGGTACGAACATGCAGGGCGCGATCGCTACTATTACTCGTCGCAAAGGAAAAATCTTTTGCAGCCAAGAATATAAAAAAACTAAGCTTGCCCCTGTCACTGCACTGGTTATATACACTAAAGGTAAAAACCCAGACCCGTACTGGTCTAGAAACAGTGCTACTGTCGAATCCTCCGACCATCGCAATCCTATGGAAGTGCTGGTATAACATGCAAACATTAACCACGTGCGATCGCTTTCTTCCGGTCGCAGATTTACCCACTTTCGCAATGGCGGCAGAATAATTTTTTTGCCAGCAGGCTGGTTATTTTTCAGTTCCATGCAGTTTTTCTTTCTGGTATTTTCACCCAGGGTTTTTAAGTTATAAATATAACAATTTTTCTACAAGCTAACCTCTATATACAGCAAAAAACCCGAGGTACTGAGCATATTTTTCCCACTCCTTCCTCGGGATTCTCCATTCTCAATTGGTAATTTTTGTTGTTTTTGTTACTTATAACAACGAATTTGCTTCTATTTATTTTTTCGGAGACAAGAGCATCATCATGTTTCGCCCTTCTTTTTTAGGTGCTTGCTGCACTTCTGCTACCTCTTCTAGATCCGCGGCCATTCGTTTGAGCAATTCTTCTGCCATGTCGCTGTGTTGAATTTCCCGACCTCGAAACATCACAGTTGCTTTCACTTTATCACCATCTCTGAGAAAACGCTCTGCTTGCTTAACGCGCACATTGTAATCATGTGCCTCTATTTTGTAGCGCATCTTTACTTCTTTGACATCAGCAGTATGCTGCTTTTTGCGAGCTTCCCGTGCTTTCTTTTCCTGCTCGAATTTGTATTTTCCATAATCCATAATCCGACAAACGGGCGGATCGGCTTTATCGCTGAGCAGGACTAGGTCAAGCTCTTTTTCTTCTGCTAGCTGCAGCGCTTCGTGAGGAGGCATTATTCCCAATTGCGCGCCATCAGTGTCTATGACCCGAATTTTCGGGAAACGAATTCTTTCATTAATTTGGGGTAAATCGCGGGTTCTTTTTTTCTCAGTCACTGACATTATGAATTGTGGGAGCTGTTTGTTAAGAGTTGGGTTTGGTTTGGTATTACGTTATCTGCCTCAGGAGCAAAAATGATATTTAATATCTGAGGACGGAAAACGATCCTTCTTCTTAAGGTAGCCGATCCCTAAGATAGTCTTGATATTGGTTGTATTTGTCATTCTACTCATTCTGAGAGGATTTCTCTTCGATCGTTAACCTATATTACACAACCGCAGCATTTATTAACTATCATAGCATTTATTTGTGATTTTGTTAACATCCTACTACTTCAGTATATGGATAGTTTTCCCAGAAATTACAGTACATACTTAAACTGCCAGGATGCTTGCGTAGATAAATAAAAGGACTAGATGCAATTAATTAAGCTAGTAACTAACACTATTCACAAGCTGGGCAAATGGAGAGGTAACAAGTGTGAACAACAACACAATTCCCTGGCAAGAACGAGTTGGTAACCAAAGAGATTGGGTTTGGCGGGGTTGGCAAACTCGCTACACCTACATGCGCCCAGTAGAGAATGACCGCAACCAAGCTACACCTTTGATTTTGCTGCATGGATTTGGTGCTTCGATCGGACATTGGCGACACAATATCGAAGTATTGGCACAAAAACATACAGTTTATGCTCTTGACATGCTTGGTTTTGGCGCTTCTGAAAAAGCTGCAGCTGACTATAGCATCCGACTTTGGGCAGAACAGGTGTGCGACTTTTGGAAGACGTTCATCCGTCGACCTGCAATTTTGATAGGTAATTCTATTGGTTCGCTGATATCCTTGGCTGTTGCCACCATTGATCCGAAGATGGTGGAAGGATTAATAATGATGAGTTTACCAGACCCATCGCTCGAGCAAGAAGCTATTCCTGCAATGCTGCAACCTGTTGTTGCTACCATTAAAAATATCGTGGCTTCGCCATTGTTATTAAAACCTTTGTTTTATCTGGTGCGCCGACCGAGTTTCTTGCGACGTTGGGCTGCTATTGCCTATGCTAATCCGGAAGCAATTACGGATGAACTGATTGAAATACTCGCTGGTCCTCCTCAAGACCGGGGTTCTGCGCGTGCTTTCAGTGCTTTGTTTAAAGCTACAGTTACTGCTAATTTTGGATTTAGCGTGAAATCTGTATTACCAAGCTTAACAATCCCCATGCTTTTAATTTGGGGACGAAAGGATAAGTTTGTTCCTCCAGCTCTTGCTTGTGAATTTGCTCGCTACAACCAGAATTTGCAATTGCTGAACCTAGATAATGTTGGCCACTGTCCTCATGATGAAAGCCCGGATGCTGTCAATCAGGCTATTTTAGATTGGATTGCTTCAGTTGGCGATCGCAATAACGTTTGAGGTCAAGATATAGATTCTAAAGTTTTTTCAGCTAGAAAAGCAACCGTTAAACTTCTTTGCAGAACAACAAGACAGGTAAAGCAACATGATAAGTTGTGAAAATGGTAATGAAAATAATACGATCTATTAAAGAAGGAGAATTCGGTGGCAACGGAATTAAATGTTCAAAAGGGCATAACTGCAGGACGGGAAGATTTTAGTGAATACGTCGCCCATCTTCAACTGCACATGGCTCTACAGGCTCGCAATCTCGTTCCCACACTCAAGCAAACACAATTAGACAGCCGCGAGCAATTCCTCCATCAAACGCAAGCAAATTTTGAAAAATTAGTTTCTCGCCAAGCAATTTATTGAACTCATCAATCATTCTGGCTATAGGACCTTGCAATTAACACTCCCCGACCTGAAAGTGCGGGGATTCTAAGCTGTTGTCTGTGACCGACAAGAAAGCCACAGTCACAGACTCTTTCTTAGTTAAGGGACTGTTATCGACCCCATCCTCACCTTCAACTGTACCCATTACAGATACAGCCTTCTGAAGACTGAGAGGGCATGAAAAACCTAACCATCGACCTATATTCTAATTGGTAGTACGCCCACCGCTCGCGGTTTTTGGCTGCATCTGATTTGATTTTCTTGTGCTGCTTCGAGGTTTGTCGAATTCCGCTTAGATCCTCAAATCTCAGCCCCATCCCAAAGTCTTTGGCAAACCTAACCAATTGCTTTGAGATGACGCGATCGATATGGGTTATGATTCGTCTTTGACGTTGCTCCGTGCGCTTGACTACCTTAATCTTTTTGGCTTCCTGCAAGACTTTACGAATTTTTTGCCACCGTTGTCTTAATTGCTTAACTCGTCCCGCCTTCCAGAATTTACCAAACCATGCGAGGCAGTGCTGCCACAGCAATATCGTTACTTTGATGATCCTACAAGAGTACTGAAAATTTGCACAGCTAGCTGAAGAAAACGCTAAATACTTTACTAGGATAAACAAGGTGTAGTATAGATTGTGTCGGCACTTTCAACAACAAAAATTTTCGGTCTCCCAGGGGAGAACGTAAGTTTAATATTTTGTTACATCTGAAAGAAACCGACTCCATATCTAAAAAGCCTTCTGGGACTGCTGGCAGCAAACAAGGGAAACTAAAAGATGAAAATCACTCTTTTGGATCAGCGGCAAGTAACAGAAAGTCGTTAAGATGAATGCAACAAGAAGTGAAAACGTCGAAAGGCGCTTTTAGCTTCTCAAGTTCCTTTCCTGCAGTTAGATAAAACTCAATGGCGGCTCGAATGAAAATGAGTTCACTACTTACTCGAAATTTCAGTATTGTTATCCGACCAGTCCAATACCGGGACTTGGAGGGTATTGAACGTTTAGCTCAAGATTCATTCGCAGCCAAAACCGAAAAGAAAGCAGCGTCCATCATGCGGCAAATGCAATGGCTGCGCCGCTGGTATGGATTGCTGAAATTTTTAAGTTGGTTTCCCAATCCTCTACAGCACGCGTTTTGCGGGTACGTAGCAGAACAAGGGCGAATGCTTTTGGGGATGATCCAAGTGTCACCGTTTAACCGGGCGCGCAGTACTTGGCGGGTCGAACGCGTGATGTTGGACGGTACTGCTGACAAGCAAGCGATCGGCTCTCAACTGCTGCGCCATTGCTTTGAGTCAATTTTAGAAGCTCGCACTTGGATATTAGAAGTGAATATTAACGACACGGAAGCATTGGCGCTGTATCGACAAAACGGCTTTCAGCGTTTGGCGGAAATAACTTACTGGGAAATTAAACCGGAACTGCTAGCAGAATTGGCACGCGCGCAGCCAGATTTGCCAAACTTACTACCAGTTAGCAACGCTGATGCCCAACTTCTGTATCAGTTAGATACTGCTTCCATGCCACCTTTAATCAGGCAAGTATTTGACCGCCAAACTCAGGATTTTAAAACTAGCTTGTTTGCTGCTTTGGTAGATGCAGTGAAACAATGGATAACAAAAACAGAAGTAGTGAGCGGTTATGTGTTTGAACCGCAGCGCAAGGCAGCGATCGGTTATTTTCAAATTTCCCTTGACCGCAAAGGCGAACAAGCCCATGCGGCAACGCTGACCGTGCATCCAGCCTATACTTGGTTGTATCCAGAGTTAATAACTCAGCTGGCCCGCATTGCTCAAGATTTTCCCCAGCAACCCTTGCAATTAGTATCAGCAGACTATCAGCCAGAAGGAGAAGAGTATTTGGAGCAAATTGGAGCAAGTCGTATAGAGCACACCTTGATCATGTCTCGCTCGGTATGGCACAAAGTACGGGAGTCCAGATTTGTCTCTTTAGAGGGAATTCAGCTACCGGAGGTTTTGCAAGGACTGCAGCCAGCACGCAAACCAATACCAGGGGGAATGTCGTGGGTAGCACCAAGACAGCAAACACACCCAGACAGACCTGCTGTACAGGCAAATCCAGCCACAGAAAATATTAACTTTTCCTGCAAAAATTCTCATCTGGAAGTACCTTGCCCGCGGGAGGTGGCAGAAGATACACAAAAGCAGGAGTAGTCACGTGTCCGTTCATAAAGTAGGAGAGGAAAAACACAACAATAGTCCCAAAGGGGAACAAGTAAAAGATACCTCCTCCGGGAAGCATCTTTTCGATGTATCTGCTTGTAAGTACATTTCTGCTTTGGGATTAGATATTGGTAGCAAGCGTATTGGTGTTGCAGGATGCGATCGCACGGGATTGCTGGCGACGGGAATTACTACCATCGAACGCACGTCTTTTGAACAAGATGTAGAACAAATACGAGCAATTGTCGTAGAGCGACAAGTACAAGTTTTGATTGTTGGTTTACCTTATTCGATGGATGGCTCTTTAGGCTTTCAAGCACGGCAAGTACAAAAGTTTGCCAAAAAACTAGGCAAAGCTCTCAACCTACCTGTAGAATACACCGACGAAAGATTAACCTCTTTTCAAGCAGAACAGCTGCTCAAATCCGAAAACCGTTCTCCGTCACGTCACAAAGCTTTGATTGACCGGAAAGCAGCAGCATTAATTTTACAACAATGGTTGGATGTGAGGCGAGCAAACCTGAAATCAACCCAGATATCTGTTGAGTAGCTAAAGCTGGTAGGATGATATTCTAAAATCTATTAGCCAGCATTAAACACTTATCTAAAATTCATTGTTTGAGATGTATTGTCAGTAGGCAGTGAAACAACTTCTTAATAGCTGGTAATTACAAAGTTATACACCGCGGCTATGTTTTCCTCTTCTTTTTCTAACGACTACGATCGCGAACACTCTGGAATTATAAATTTAACGGATGACAAAGGGCGATCGCTCGAATGTTACGTAGAGCACTCACTTGAAGTTGACGGACAGGAATATTTTTTGCTTCTTCCTGTAGACTCACCGGTGGAAATTTTTGCTTGGCAAGGTGATGGTGACGAAGAAGAAGCTATTCTCATCGAAGACGATGCTACGATCGATGAAATTTTTAGCACCGCTCAAGCAGTACTATCCGAGCAAAACTTAATTTTGAAGAATACTGCTTACGCTTTAACCGTTGCAGGGGAGCTTCCACCGGTAGAAGAATCTGAACTTTTCACTTTAGAAATAGAAGACGAACAGTCAGATTTAGAACCAGAACAATTACAGTTGTTGGGCAGGTTCTACCACCAAGAGCAAGAATACGCTATTTATACTCCCTTGGATCCGCTACTGTTTTTTGCCAGAATTTCCAAAAATGGCAAACCAGAATTACTATCCCCAGAGGAGTTTCGTCAAGTACAACCTTTGTTAGAAGAACAGTTGTTTAATGAAGTCGAATAAAACTCAACTTCGGAAAAGTTTCGCTTCTAAAAAAGGAGTTTTTGATCGTCACTCTTACCAAAATAGCCACGCACAAAACATGTCCTGGAATAAACTCCTACAGCCTGACTTAATTTTGGAAGGTTCGGTGCTGAATTTAACACCGGAAATACTTCAACGCTACGGGCTGAAAGGAATGGTGTTAGATGTGGATGAAACTTTAGTACCAATCAAGGTAGCATCTGCTTCTGCACAATTGCAACAGTGGGTGAAGGAAATTCGCCAGGTAGCAACACTGTACCTAGTCAGCAATAACCTCAATCAAGCCCGTATCAGCGCCATTGCTCGTTCTTTGAACTTACCTTATTATCTGGGTGCAGCCAAACCCTCAAGGCGCAAACTCAAGGCAGCGCTAGAAGCGATGAATTTACCAGAACGACAAGTTGCCATGGTAGGCGATCGCCTGTTTACTGATATTTTGGCAGGTAACAGATTGGGAATGTTTACCATTTTGGTCGAACCAATTATCCATCCGGATGTAATGACTTCCAGTTTTCATCCGTTGCGTAACTTTGAAGTTTGGGTATCTGAGTTTCTAGGAGCTTCCATAACTCCCAACAGACGCAGACTCCCCAAAGTCGACAAAGCATCAGGAACAAAAATCTAAAAAAAAATTAAAAATTCTTTGCCAAACACGAAAATGGGAGATTATTAAGAATGAATAATACGGGGTCAGCTTTATAAAGACCTTGAAAATAGTAAGTAAATATATATTTTGTGAAGCACTAAACCAGAAAATTATATAGGTCTAGTGCTTTGCATTTTTTATGAAAAGTCCACACAAACTCCAAGCAATTCACCAAGGATTAAAAACTAACTTTTTTTAGTTGCAGTTTTCAACTGAGGGTAAGCAATGCGTTTGTGGTGAAACTGTTGCCAAACTTCCACAAAGATAGCAGCTATTTGCGTTAATTCTTCCCGAGTTAATCCGGAATCTACCAGTTGATTGTCTTGCCATCTGGCACGCAGAATATTGTTAATCATGGCCAGGGCCTTTTCAGGAGAAGCGTCTTTTAGCGATCGCAATGCGGCCTCGCAGGAATCTGCCAACATCACAATTCCGGTTTCCCGGGACTGGGGAATAGGACCATCGTAACTAAAGTCAGCTGGGTTGACAACTAAATTGGAATCTTCCTTTGCCATTTGCTGTGCTTGGTGATAAAAATAGGCAATTTGCATTGTTCCTTGATGTTCGGGAATAAAAGCTTGAATTGCTGTTGGCAAACTGTGTTTGCGTGCTATTTCCAAACCAACAGTGACGTGCTTTTTAATAATTTCAGCACTTTTCCAAGGGTCTTTAATTTCTGTATCGTGCTTGTTGGGTCCTCCCATTTGATTTTCAATAAACGCCAGGGGATCGTGCATTTTGCCGATATCGTGGTAAAGCGTTCCTGCTCTAACTAATTCCACGTTGCATCCCAATTGTTTGGCTGCTGCTTCCGCCAAGGTTGAAACAAACAAGGTATGCTGGAAAGTTCCGGGAGCTTCAGTGGCGAGTTTTTGAAGCAGGGGACGATTGGGACTGGCCAGTTCTGCTAAACGAATGGGGGTAACTAAATCAAAGAATTTTTCTAAATAGGGACTCAATCCTAATGCAGCAATGCTCCACACCAAACCAGACAAAGCGAAAAAAGCTGCTTGTTTGAGTACGATATATAAACCAGGACTAAAAGCTGCTCCTAATAAAAGTTGAATGACCAGGTAAACACCACCCTCAGTTACAGCTATAGCTACGCCCAAGACTGCTAGTTCCTCACGCGATCGCAATCGAGGCGCCATGCAGCTGCCTAGTATTCCTCCTGCTGCTCCTGCTAGTACAGAGATTTTACCCACTTCCAGGCTCAAGGGAAGCAATACCGCCAAAAGTCCGATCGCTGTTACACCCAAACTAGCTCCGTAAAAGCTACCCAGCAATAAACCAACACCGCTCCAGCTGCTGTAGGGAGTACCGACGGTCAAAACCGTTGGTATACTTAAAACCAACAGCAACACCAGCAAGCGATCGCTTTGTCGCCACCGACATTGCACTCGTCGCTCAACTAAACTAAAAATTCCTACCGACACACCCACAGCAACTGTCAAGCAAAGCAATCCTTTCCAGTTTACTTCCCGGCGAATCAGGTGATATTCCTCCAGCACCTCTACGTTCCAGGCTGTAATTCGTTCCCCCTTGCGGACGATGGTATCGCCCTTGTACACTTTTACCATTACTGGTTTCACTTGTGCGGCTGCTTGCTGTGCTTGCAGTTTGGTTTGCTCTTCATCTTTGGTCAGGTTTGGGACTAAAACAGTTAATAATAGCTTCACTGCTAAGGGTCGCGCCTGTTCGGGCACAAAAGTTTGCACTTGCAAGCTTACGGCATCCTCTAAAATGTGAGTTGGCAATCCAGGGGGAATTCCCTGAGTGAGAATTCTTTGGGCGCTCTGTTGAATTCCCATTTGAGTTTTTGCCCAATCCTCATCAGATAAGTCCAGGAAGGAGTTGGCTTTGTAGATTGTCTGTAAGTTGGAATCGAGCAGTTGGGAAAGTTTGGCGCTAGCTTGGCTGTAACCTTGGCGAACTTGAGAAATTTTCGTTATCAGTGAGGATAAGTTTTGTGCGGAAGTTTTGAGTCGGTAAGTTGCCAGTTCTGTTAGTGCTTGCGCAAAATCGGCATTTTGGAAAAAATTCCCTGCTTTGGAACTGAAAGTGGAAAATTCTCCTCCAGACCTGGGCGAAGACGGGGGAATGGTAATGCTTTGTTCCTCTGGCGTTAAAAAGTTACCGGTGTTGAGGTATTTTTTTTGACTTTTGCTTTTTAATGTTTTCTAATGCTAGTAGCAAACTTTTCCATTCTGCGTCCGTACAAGAGCGCAGATAGCGCTGGCTGCGCAGCGATAAAGTTGCTGTATCAAAAAAAGGAAAAGAACCAGCAGCAACTCGAATTTCGTTACCCCAGTCGAAAATTTGTTGCAAATTTTGGCTAATTTGTTGATTTATGCTGGCATCAATTTTCAATACCGGTACGGAAGTTTTACTAGCAGCTTTACGCTGGGCTTCTGTTTTTTTACGATCCTCTATTTCTGCGGTGTATGGAGCCTTGATGGTTTCTGGAGCAATTGTATTAATTTTTAACCGGGGTTGGTTGTAAAATTTATGACCCATAACCCCGGTGAGAGACAAAACAGCGATCGCGAAAATAACAGGGTCACGCTTTTTATTCAAATAACCAGCAGTTCCCTTTGAGTTTGCCATTGTTTGCTGACGCTGTCTTTTGACAGGCGAATTTGACGGATGCAAACGGTGGACGGCGTTGTATAACCGCTTGCAATTTGTTAATTGTCGACTCAAGGATTGCAAAAACAGCTGCGCTTTCATCACTTCTGACGCAGTTACATTACTTTCATGGCTTCCAAAAGACAATTTCCAATCAAAATCATCTTAAAGTCATTGTTTGTCATTGTTGTCTACCGTGGGAATGTAGTCTATCTGAATGAAACTTTTCCCAAGACACGAACACTTGCGTCAATATGACTTTTTATTTTTCGTGCTTGGCAGTATTAATACGTGTATTAGTATTAACGTTGCCGAATCACGCCAGGAGCCGCGATCGCCGGTAGGAACAATGTGCTCGATGCTACATTATATGCCGGACTTTGGAGTTCGCCTTGATACAAGGCGGGGTTGTAGACTCCAGACCAGGTAGCTACAAGTACATCTGCTAATTTTAGCACCTGGGATAAATTTGTCCGCTGCCACTGGGAAGACTTGGGTTTGCAAACTAACAGCTGCCAGCGGACGGGAATACCTGCAGTACTGTTGTAAGCTCCCGATAAAGCACCAGTAATTGCACTGATAAAAGGTGAAAGCCAGTTAACCCAGCTAGCACGGGAAACCGACAGGGGAAATTGTTCTAAGGTACTGAGAAAACAATACAAGGCTATTGCCATTGCGTGACTCAGTTTTTCTTCCCTGCTAAACTCGGTTTGTATTCTTTCCAGTCCAACTTGTTCTTCTAACAAATTATTTAGTTTCAATAAAATTTGTGGCACCTTTGTTGGTGTTTTTTCTAGAAAGGAAACTGTTTGGGGAATCAAGGTTAAGGGAGCAAGCTTTTGTGTAAGTGACTGAGCGATCGCGTAGCCTACCACCAATGTCCAATCTTTTACCAGCTGTTCATCTTGCCAGACTTTGACTGCTTCTGATAGATTTTGTCGCAGCTTGAGTGGATTCTCGTGAAAAAATAAGGCTATGGGTAAAGTGGCAAGAATTACTTCTGAGGGGCTTTCCCCTAAAATTATCCCTGCTTGTTGTTGGCGCTTGAGCCAGTCACGGCAATCAAATCTTCCTAATTCTATTAAACTTTCGCTAGTCAAAGTTGCCAATGTTTGCCAGCGTGAAGAAATTTCCCCGCTTTGTGAAACCTGAAATTGCTTTTGTCGTTTTGCCAAAAATAAGTTTTCGCCTACCAAGGCTCCCAAAAAAGTTCCTCTGACTCGACTGACAAGACAGTAGCGCATAAATTTCAGGATATTTGACTGTTGTTGCCAAAAGTGTTGCAAGCCTTGGCGAGAATTTGACAAAAAAGCAAAAAATGTTATTATTACACGCTAGTTTTAGTCCTGAGGTAATGTACCAAAGCGTGCAAACCGAGAATATAGCTTTGCATGCCAAAACCGCTAATTTGCCCGATGGCTACTGAGGCTATGTAGGAGTGGTGGCGAAAGTCTTCTCGTTGGTAGATATTGCTCAAATGTACTTCTACAGTGGGCAGATTCACTGCAGCGATCGCATCTCGCACAGCAATGCTGGTGTGGGTGTAGGCTCCGGCATTAATTAAAATGCCTTGGTGTTTTCCCAAGGCCTCGTGAATGGCATCGACTAAAACTCCTTCATGATTTGATTGCACAGCGGATATTTCTACCGCCATTTTTTTTGCTTCCAACTGCAATTGTCTGTTAATTTCAGCCAAAGTTACACGACCGTAGATGCCGGGTTCTCGCTGTCCCAGCAAATTCAGATTTGGCCCGTGCAGCACCAAAACGCTTAAGGGATGGGAATTCAACTGTGCACCTTGAAATTGTTAACGACGGCGCGAGCGATCGTCCACTGGAATCGGAATTGGTTCTGATTCCGGCTCCGCTTCCGGGCCTAAAAGGGCTTCAATCAGCTTGCGTGCCAATTCTTTTAGTTTTTCCAGTACCTTTTCTATATAGTCCATTGGACCAATCGCTCCTAAGTACTACCTCTATAGTTTTGATCGATTTAGTTTCGGAGAAGTTGGGTTTTGGCGCTCTAGCTAAAAGAAAATACTACTTTAGCTAAGCGAGCTTGGGGGCCACCTCAATAAAATTTGGTGGTATTTTCTCCTTTATTATTTAGAGTATCACACTCATTACCCAAACAGCTGTATCCTGCTGAGGATAGGTGTTTGGTTTCAAAAGCCAAAAATTTCATGCATCCATTGGTGGCTCTGCGAGCGCCAGCAAGCTCATCGCCTTGCCAAAAACAGGAATTTTCAATTTCAAGTCTAAGTAAACATTCAGTAATTTCTAGCTAACAGTCAATAGCAAAATTAGGACGAACTATTGACTGTTAACCAAGAGTTTAACTAGATTTTTTTGGCAGCAGTAGTTGACGACTTTGATTTTGACTTGGCGCCAGAGGACTTTGATTTTGACTTGGCGCCAGAGCTAGTTGCGGACTTAGTCGACGATTTAGTCGATTTAGTTGTTTTGCGAGTAGATTCGCTCGATGCTTTGGTTGCTAGCAGTTGCAAAGCCGTATCTAAATTTACCTCTTCTGCAGAAACGCCTTCTGGAATACGAGCATTGATTTTACCGTGCTTGATGTAAGGTCCGTAAGGGCCGTCGTAAATACTCACTGGTTCTCCATCTTCTGGGTGGGATCCCAGTTCTCGTAGAGCAGCTTTAGACCTACCGTTGTGACTGCGTGCTTTTTTGGGTTCAGACAATAACTCCAACGCTCGTTCCAAAGAAACAGTCAACACATCGTCACCTGCTTTCAAGGAACGATAATCTTTTCCTTGCTTGGTGTTATGAACGATGTAAGGTCCAAAGGGTCCTAAATTTGCTTGAATTGTTGCACCTGTTTCTGGATGGGTACCGAGAGTCCGGGGTAGGGACAAAAGGCCCACAGCCATTTCTAAAGTTACATCTTCGGGTTTTACTTCTTTTGGCAAGGACACTTGTTTGGGTTTGGGGTTGTCGTCGGACTTGTCACCCAATTGGACGTAGGGTCCGTAGCGGCCAATAAGTACGTAAATAGGTTCGCCTGTTTCCGGATGGCGACCAATTTCTTCTGGACCGGAGGTTTTTTGTCGCAGTAAGATTTCTACCTTTTGGGGGTCTAGGTCAGCAGGAGTAAGGTCTTTGGGGATTGATGCTGTGACGACTTTGTTGCCATTTTCAACTTCGATGTAGGGACCAAATTTACCGATGCGGACTTTTGCGTCTAGATTTTCTAACTCTACTGTCCGAGCTTGATTGGGATCGATTAAATCTTCTTTTTCCCTTACTTGGGGTTCCAGACCTTTTTCTCCCAGATAAAATTCCCGCAGGTAAGGTAGCCACTCAGCTTTACCTGTGGCAATATCATCAAGAGTTTGCTCCATTTTGGAAGTAAAACTCGGATCGACAATATCGGGAAAGTATTTTTCTAGTAGATCGGTAACGGCAAAGGCGGTAAAAGTGGGTACAAGGGTATTGTTTACCAATTGGGCATAACCTTTGTCGAGGATTGTGCCGATAATAGTGGCGTAGGTACTGGGACGTCCAATGCCTTCACTTTCTAAAGTTTTGACCAAAGTTGCTTCAGTGTATCGAGCTGGAGGTTGGGTTTGGTGTCCCAGCACTTCCAGTTGGATACAGTTAGGACGATCTCCCACTTTCAGGTCGGGTAAGATAATTTCTTGGTCTTCCAGTGCTGCTTCTGGATCGTCGGAACCTTCGACGTAAGCGCGCAAATAACCGGGAAAATCGATGCGTTTTCCAGAAGCTCTAAATCCAGCATCTTCCACTTGTAGTTGCACGGTGATTTGGGTTTGACGGGAGTCAGCCATTTGGGAGGCGATGGTACGCTTCCAGATCAAATCGTAAAGTTGTAGTTCCCGACCGCTTAAACCTGTCTCTTGGGGAGTGCGGAAGGTACTGCCTGCAGGACGAATTGCTTCGTGGGCTTCCTGAGCGCCTTTAGATTTTGTGGTGTATTGTCGGGGTTGGGGACTGAGGTATTGCTTGCCGTACAATTGTTCTACGCAGCTGCGAGCAGCGGCGATCGCCTGTTCCGATAGGTGTACCGAGTCTGTGCGCATGTAGGTAATATATCCCTGCTCGTACAAATTTTGGGCAATCCGCATGGTGTCTCGTGCTGACAGACGTAGTTTGCGGTTGGCTTCCTGTTGCAGGGTAGAAGTGGTAAATGGCGCTGCAGGCTTGCGGGTCAGCGGGCGTTCTTCTATGTCTGTAACCGTCCAAGGTTTTCCGCTCAGGCGTTCTTGGAGTGCTTCTGCTGCTGCTCGATCGAGCAGCACGACCTTGCGACCTGCAACTATTTTGCCGGTTTTGGGGTCAAAATCGCTACCTGTTGCTAATCTCGTTCCCGCCAGAGTCACCAGCTGGGCGACAAACTGGTCTTTTTTGCTTTCTGTGCTTGAGGGAGTCAAAGTCGCCTTTAAATCCCAGTATGTCGCTTCCTTGAAAGCACGACGTTCCCGTTCGCGGTTGACCAACAGTCGTACTGCTACCGACTGCACCCGCCCCGCGGACAATCCCCGGGCAATTTTTTCCCATAACAGGGGAGAGAGGGTGTAGCCTACCAACCGATCTAAAATTCTCCGCGTTTCTTGAGCCCGAACTAACTGCTCGTCTATGTCGCGGCAGTTTTGTAAAGCTTTTGTAATGGCTTCTTGGGTAATTTCGTGAAACACCATCCGCTTGGTCGGTACTTTTGGTTTCAGCAGCTGGTATAAATGCCAGCTAATGCTTTCACCTTCCCGATCTTCGTCGGTTGCTAAAATTAGCTCCGAAGCGTCTTTCAAGGCTTCTTTGAGCTGGGTAACAACTTTTTTCTTGTCTTTAGGAACGACATACAGCGGTTCAAAGTCGGCGTCTACATTTACCCCAAGCTGCGCCCATTTTTCCCCTTTCACGGCGGCGGGAATTTCACTAGCTGACTGCGGTAAGTCACGCACGTGACCCATAGAAGCTTCTACTCGATAGCTTCTTGGTAGGTAGTTGCGAATAGTACGAGCTTTAGTCGGAGATTCGACGATGACGAGAGTTGACATGGAAATTTCAAAAAAAGATAGCTGTGAGGCTAAACAGTTAAATTGCGATCGTAGAAGGCTAGATGTAAAAGATTATTTCATTTCACATCAACTGTCCGCCTGTGGAATTTTCTAAAACTGCGACGCCCAGCTAACTAGCTAGCTAATTGCTGTCGCTTGTGCTGCCTTAGTTTTCCCAAAGGATAGGGAAAGCAAAGCTACGAACAAGTCCCAGTTATTTCAATCTTTAACTTATCTCGAACATAATTGGCGACTGCAACAACAACAACATTTGAAAATACACTATTAGTTCCCAAACCGGCGACGAGCATCGCCTGTCTCACCGTGGTTGGGATAATCTCTATTATCTGAGTTGGCAAAGTCTTTTGCAGTAGTGCGCTCACCCGGTGATGAGGCGATCGCGCTACAGCTAGCTAGCTACCTAGCTGTACTGGGAAAGAAAACTGCCGTCACAGTTTTGTGCGCCAGCAGTTCTTTGGGACTTTTTTGCTTTGGGTTTTCTGGGTGCTGCAATTACACTATAACTTTCTCAAAAACAGGCTGGAGCAAAAGACAAAAACGAGTGTCTTGGACACTAACGTAGCTTACCGCAGATAAAAAGCAAAATTGTACACCTAGAAAATGGCACCTTCACTGTCCATTTGGGCTTGTTTGTAAGGAACACAAGGAGATTTTTCTGTTTGGCAGCAGAGGAACGAACAAAAGTTAGGAAAAGGCAAACCAAAAAGTAAGATCGTCATTTACAAAAATCTATTTTTCGATTAGATTATTATCTATATTCTTGTAGTTAACAAATTACTAACAAAATCCACAACAAAGAACAGTTGAAGCTCGGAATAATTTTTGCAGTTGAAACTCAGGTTAACAGAATCTTTTGTGCAAATTAAACACCTTTAGCCTTGCTAGCCCTTTTTGCCATCAATTTTGGCTGTGGAAAATCCCTCTCAAGACAGATTTTTAGAGTTGTGTGGCAGTAGGGGAATCTTCCCTAAAAAACGCCTCCAGAGAAAACATCAAAAGAGGCTAAAAAGAGAAAATCGTAAAAACCAATACATTTGTATAAAAAATAAAAATATCAAAATAATACAAACCTTGCCAAATAAAAATTGTGCTAAGATGGAAGTAGAGAAGTAGTTCGGTGGTAGTGTTCTTGTTTTCGTGTTTCTGTCAAAGATTGCAAGTGGCTCTCCGGATTCACGTCTCTGCATATGCATAGCTAAATTCTGGAGAGATTAATGTCGATTTACGTGGGCAACCTATCCTACAAAGTTACCCAAGAAGACCTCAATAAGGTATTTTCCGAGTATGGCACGGTAAAGCGAGTTCAACTTCCCACGGATAGGGAAACAGGCCGTTCGCGAGGTTTTGGTTTTGTAGAAATGGAATCAGAAGCCTCAGAAAATTCCGCCATTCAAGCTTTAGATGGTGCAGAATGGATGGGCCGTGTCATGAAAGTTAACAAAGCAAGACCACGGGAGGAAAGAAGCGGTCGCTCTGGCGGGAATAGCTGGAGCAAAAGTAACAACAGCGGATACTCCAGAAATTATTAAATCTTGAAAAGAAAATAAATTCTAGCGCCAAAGCATAAATGTAGGCAACAAACAGTTCGGTAATCTACTGAACTGTTTATTTGTATGCCAAAGTTTTCGTTTGGCTAGTATTTCAAAACAGTTTGACTAAACTTGAGTAAAAAACACAATAGAATGAACACAGTTGGCCCTTTTGTGTCTAATAGCCAAAACCTATACAGCTCATGGATTTTGCTAATGTTGCATCCCAGTTGAACGCTGGAACGATATTGCCAGAGGGAATAGTGGTAGCTACCCTGTTAGGGGTTTTGATTGTGGACTTGATTTGGGGGCGGAATTCCTCTCGCTGGATTGGATATTTTGCGATCGCGGGTTTGTTAGCTGCGATCGCCGCCCTGTGTTTGCAATGGGATAATTCGAATCCTCTATTTCTTGCTGGCGCCTTTAACAGTGACGACCTCAGCATCGTGTTTCGAGGTATTGTGGCTTTATCTGCCGCTATCACGATTTTGATGTCCATCCGCTATGTAGAACAAAGTGGCACTGCTTTAGCAGAATTCATAGCGATTTTGCTGACTGCTACCCTGGGAGGGATGTTCTTATCAGGGGCAAGCGAGCTAGTGATGATTTTCATCTCTCTCGAAACCCTAAGTATTAGCTCTTATTTACTCACAGGTTATACCAAGCGTGACCCTCGTTCTAATGAAGCAGCGCTGAAATATCTGTTGGTTGGTGCTGCAAGTACGGCGGTATTTTTGTACGGTGTTTCCTTACTCTACGGTTTGTCTGGCGGACAAACAGAACTAAGCGCGATCGCCAACGGTATAACTACAGCAAATCTCGCTCAATCTTTGGGTGTAGTAATTGCTTTGGTATTTGCGATCGCGGGCGTGGGCTTTAAAATCTCCGCCGCACCATTTCACCAGTGGACACCAGATGTATACGAAGGCGCACCTACCCCAGTGATCGCCTTTTTATCAGTTGGTTCTAAAGCTGCGGGATTTGCTCTTGCTATCCGCTTGCTGACAACTGTTTTCCCTTTGGTCGCCCCGGAATGGAAGTTTATTTTTACTGCCTTGGCAGTATTGAGTATGATTTTGGGTAACGTCGTTGCCCTAGCCCAAACCAGTATGAAACGAATGCTAGCTTATTCATCCATTGCTCAAGCTGGCTTCGTGATGATTGGTTTGATTGCCGACAGCCAAGCCGGATATGCCAGCATGGTATTTTACCTGTTGGTTTACCTGTTTATGAACTTGTGCGGTTTTACCTGCGTTATTCTCTTCTCCTTGCGCACAGGAACCGATCAAATTGCCGAATATTCTGGTTTATATCAAAAAGATCCGCTGCTAACACTGGGATTAAGTATTTCCCTGCTGTCTTTGGGGGGTATTCCGCCTCTGGCTGGATTTTTCGGCAAAATTTACTTGTTCTGGGCAGGTTGGCAAGCAGGTCTTTATGGCTTGGTATTACTAGGACTCGTTACTAGTGTGGTCTCCATCTATTACTACATTCGCGTAGTCAAAATGATGGTGGTCAAAGAACCCCAGGAAATGTCCGATGCTGTGAAAAATTATCCAGAAGTGCGTTGGAATTTACCTGGATTCAGACCTTTGCAGGTGGGTTTGGTAACAACTTTAATCGCCACTGCGATCGCTGGAATTTTATCGAACCCCCTATTTACTCTGGCTAACGATTCTGTCACTCATACTCCGATTTTGCAAGCCAAAGCGGTTGAGAATACCCGGGTGACTGCTGCAGTTGTAGAGAAATTGTAAGTTTATTGGCACGATAGCTCAAACTCATACCGTCGAGACGCCTGATTTCAATGTCAGGCGTTTTTAGCTTGGGAAAATCCCTGCGAGTGCTCCTCTATTGTCAATCCCTCTTTTGGAATATCTTTTATCAAGAGTAATATTTCGTACACTAGATATCGCTTGCTTTTTCCTCGCTCCAACTCATAACTAGCGCATTTGAAGCCGAGAAAATCATCAACAAACCATAACTAATCAGTATATTCAAGTAAGCAAAATGTATTTTATATTACTTTTATTACCGCCGGCAGCTGCAAAAAGCGACGATAACAGATTTTACGCCGCTGTGATTAAATGTTATTTTTATCACTTTGTTTTTATAAACACTAAAGAAAACCCATAAATCCAGGAAAACTCTCTGGAATCTTAAAAAAAATAAAAATATACTCTTTAACGACCTCTAAAATTTAGATCTCTTCACACAAATGTAAGATTCGTATTGTTTGTTGATAAAAGTTACGATATTTTTCATCAAGTTGAAATAGCCTCCAGGCTTTGATAACTGCACAGAAACTACATTAACCGAAATCCCAGAAATGATTTCGGGCGCTCTTTTTGGAAAAAAAAAGGTATTGAATTTATGAAATCTCCACTCATACCAGAATTATACTGCCCATTTCCATCCCGGGTAAATAAATATGTCGATCTTCTAGAAGAATACGCCACACAATGGGTGATGCGCTTCGATTTAGTAGCAGATGAATCTGCTTATCAGCGCTTTTTGAAGGCAAAATTTTATTTATTGATCGCAGGTTGCTATCCCGATTGCGAGTTAGAAGAACTGAAAATTGCCAATGATTGGTTAAGTTGGCAAATGACTTGGGATATCACATGCGAGACTTCAGAATTAGGTAAACAACCTGAAAAGCTAAAGACCCTTCACCAAAGATTTATAGAAGTATTAAACGGAGCAGAACTCAAAAGCGATGACATACCGCGGACGCGTGCATTTCACGATTTAAGACAGCGTATATTGCAAGCTAAAGGAGCAAGAACTCTTCCTTATTTTGTGAGCGCTGTTAATGATTATCTGCGAGCATGCATGCAAGAAGCAACTAACTTCAAACAATCAACAATTCCCGATGTAGAAACTTACATTGCGCTGCGGAGATTGTCTGCATCAGGAGATTCCTACATTGAATTAATTGAATTTATAGACCACTTAACGCTTCCTGACTACGTCCGAGAACACAAGCTCGTGAAAGAATTAAAATTGATGACAAATAACATCTTAGGTTGGTGCAATGATATTTTTTCTGCACTTAAAGAAATAGCAGAAGGTGATTTTCACAATCTAGTATTGGTACTGCAACATCAACACCAAATTCCTTTAGAACAAGCATTCAAATTAGCTGCGGAAATGCACGATCGAGAAATTATAAATCTGCTCGATTTAGAAGCTTCAATTCCTTCTTTTGGGAAAGAGGTAGACGCGGAACTGGCAAAATATATAACAGGATTGCATTCCTGGATACGTGGTAACCTAGATTGGTCTTCTACTACTGCTCGCTATCACTCCAGAGAAAGTCTCGAGCGTCAGGTCGTTCCCGAATTGACGGTTGCGTAACTGCTTTGAGCTACTTTGACAGTGGAATTTCAATCACAAACTCAGTACCACTTCCCGGGATAGAATTACAGCTTAGCCAACCTTGGTGTTTTTCCACAATAATTTGATAGCTGATCGATAATCCCAAACCAGTACCGCTTCCCACTGGTTTAGTAGTAAAAAAGGGATCGAAGATTTTTTGCTGCACCTGAGCAGTCATCCCTACACCGTTATCAGCAATTCGAATTTTGACAGTTTGGTTTGCTGTCAGTTCTGTGCAAATGCGAATCCAAGGCGATCGCTGTACCTTTTGTTCCAAAGCATCGATGGCGTTACTGAGAATGTTCATGAATACTTGGTTTAACTGACCAGCATAGCAAGTTACTTTTGGGAGCTGTCCGTATTCTTTGATAACCGAAATTTCTGGGCGATTGCCTTTAGCTTTGAGTCGGTGTTGTAAAATCATTAGGGTGTTGTCCATTCCCTCATGAATATCTACAGCTTTCATCTCTGCTTCGTCCAAGCGAGAAAAGTTGCGCAAGCCTAAAACAATATTGCAGATGCGAGAAGTTCCCATCTCCATTGAATCTAAGAGCTTTGGCAAATCTTCTTGCAAGAAATTGAGGTCAATCTCTTCGGCTTTTTGTACAACTTTGGCAGTAGGATGGGGATATTCCTGCTGGTAAATAGCTATTAAATCCAGCAAGCTTTGCACGTAATTTCTGGCATGGGTGAGGTTACCATGAATAAAGCTGATGGGGTTATTAATTTCGTGGGCAATTCCCGCCACCATTTGTCCCAAACTGGACATTTTTTCACTTTGAATCAATTGGGTTTGAGCGCTTTGTAATTTCTGTAGGGCTTCTTGCAAACGTTGATTGTTTTGGTGGAGTTGTTGCGTTCTTTGTTCTACTTTTTCCTCTAGGGTATGGCTGTACTCTTCCAAACGTTGTTTTGCTTCTGTCAAGTTTTTATAAAGGATAGCGTTCTTAAGGGAAATTGCTGCTTGGGTGGTGATGATCTTCAACAATTCTGTGCGCTCGGGCGTGAATGCTTTGGTTGTAAGATTATTTTCTAGATAAAGAATACCTAGGAATTTGCCTTGATTGAGAATTGGAAGACACAAAAGACTTCGGGGTTGTCGGTCAACAATGTAGCGATCGCTAGCGAGAAATTGTTCTGATCTCGCATCGTCGATGACAAAAATTTCCCGAGTACGTTTTACGTAATTCATCAAAGTAACAGGAACGTCATAGCTGAGTTCAAGGCTTGTATTTGGAAAGGTACAGATATTAGAATTACAACTAACAGCACTGACAGATAAGTCTGCATTTTCATCCGTGCTCAAAATCAAAGCACATTTAGAAGCTCCTGCATTCTCCATCACTACTTTCATTAAGGTAGAAAGCAGTTGCTCCATCTCAATCTCTCCGGCAAGTGCTTGCGAAGCTTTGATAATTGCTTTTAAATCTAAAGAGTTAGAAATACTACTTTGAGAACTAATAACAGTTTGACTCCCAGATAGCGTGAATGCAGATGTGTAGCTGGAACAGCAACTTTGTTCGCCGCTTTGTGGGTTAGGTTGTTCTTGTTCGACAACACAAGTAAATTGTTCTGGGTAGCATTTGATTAAATTGTCTGCTTTGGCTTGCGCTCCCCAGCGAAGATAGCAATAATAAGCGTCGACGAGATAGGCTTGGGCTATCTTTTGTTTACCCCATTCTAAATAAAATCTACCAGCAAGTTCGTTAGCAAGAGCTTCTTCGTTAGTGTATCCGTTTTCTTTGGCTACAAAAATGGCGCGATCGTAGTAATCTATGGCATCCAGATATTGCTTTAAAGCTCTATACTTCTCTGCTTCTACCAAGTAATATTTATGCAGATAGTTCATGGGTGCGCTATCTGCCCATTTGCACATTTTGGCTTGATTAGCTTTTATTCTCTCTAGGATCTGCTGTTGTTTAATTTTTTCCGCATCGGAATAGGCTGCTAGCCAGGCTAAGGAGTCATAAAAATAGAAAATAGGAACGACTAGTTGTCCCCTACCACCTGCTATGTATTTTTCTGCGACCGTAGCATATTCAACTGCTGCAGGTAAATGAAATAGATAAGCAAGATGTAGCTTACTTAAATATAAATAAAATAGACCTGTTACATCATTAGATTGCTGGTGAAGCGGCAGCATTTTTTCTTCATTATAGGCTTCCCCAGCTAAACACCAGGGATTTTCTACATAATCAAGTAAATTCCAGATAGTCTGTCGATAAATTTCATTCCAGGTAAATGATATTTGCTGGTTAATTTTTTTAATGGCACTGCTGTAAGCTGTTGTTTCATTTTTCAGTTCTGATAATTCCTTTCCCATCCAATAGGAATAGATAGAAGAAAACGTGAGAGCATAGGCGGCATATTCTAAATCTCCTACTTCCAAAGCATGAGAGTAAACTTCTTGTAATTCTCTGCAAATTTCTCTTACATGTTTCTGCCAATGAGCGATGGTTGAATTGAACACGAAAAAAATTTTAGGTTCAATATCCTTGGCATTGAACTTAGCTAAAATATTTAAACCTAATTTCCCAAACTCATAACCATTCTTAATATCCTCTAATACCCCACAAAGTAACGTCCCGTAAACAACGTACCCAAAGCAAGATGAAGGTGCGTTTCCATACTTGAGCGATAAATTCACTTGCTTGCAAGCAAAAAGAGGAAATAAATCTGGAACAGCTTGATAAACAAGAGACATTACTCTCGAAAGTATGCGCATAGCCGCCAAAGCTCGCGCTTCCTTCATGTCTGGTAGCTCGACTAAATCCTGAATATCCTGAGCAGCCAAATTTAATGAAACTTCTGTCACTTCTGTTTGAATATCTGATGGAGTAGGATGGTCGGGAAGCTCTACTCCCAATTCTTTTAAAATCTTGAACGCTGTGGTAACAGCTTCTGTTGCTTTATGTTGCGCTCCACAAGCTTTAATTGTGATTTCATAAATTTTAACTTTGTCTAGCAGTATTTTAGCTTTCACCAAGACTGTTTGAACAAATTGCTTCATCTGGTCAAATTCACCAGCTAAGTATGCAGCTTCTGCTGCTGCTTCGTATAAAGCTAAAGTTAATTCATACTTTTTTTCCCAGCTATCTGCTGTTAATAATTTAATGCCCGTAGTTAAATATTTCATGGCTGCTGCATAAGCTGTTGATGCTAAAGCTTTGCGCCCAGCAATCAAATTCATCTGAGCTAATTCATCTCGTTGTGGTTGTGCGGTGATTAATTCTAGCGCCAGATTAAGTTGGTTAACTAACGGAAAAATATTATCTTCTCGTTCTGGAACTGAAATGCTATTTAATAGCAGTTGTCCAATTTTTAAATGAATTGCCTGTTTTTGTTCTCGAGAAATTAAAGAATAAGCAGCTTGCTGGACTCGATCGTGGATAAATTTATATTTGGGAAATTGAGAATTATTAATTGACAATTGAACTTCTTGTTGAGTGTTAAAATTTTCCGTAATTAAACTATCATCTTCGCTTTGTGGTACAATCAAGCCTTCATGCCAAGCCGGCAATAAGTCTTGTACTGTATTCGTCGCCTTTTTTTCAAACACTGTAGCAAGAGTTTTCAAGTCAAATTGATTGCCTATACATGCTGCTAATTTCAGGACTTCTTGAGTGGCTAGAGGCAATTTTTTAATTTGAGATGCCAGAAATTCGACGACGTCATCAGTAAAAGATAACTTCATGATTTCTGAGAGATTATACTGCCATTTACCACGATGAAAATTAATTAGTCCTTGGTTATATAAATTTCTGAGAAATTGATTGGTGAAGAAAGGATTGCCTTGAGTTTGAGCAAAAACTATTTGCGTTAGAGAAATAGCAGCAGTATCAATACAATTCAGAGTATCGGCAATTAAATTATTGACATCGCTGAAACTTAAATTTTTTAATTCTATTTTATTAATATTAACTCCGCTTTTTTGGAGATTATTTAATGTTAAGCAGAGAGGATGTGTTTGAGAAACTTCATGCTCTCTATACGCACCAATGAGTAAAATACTGTTGCAAGCTTCTTGATTGTGTTCGATTTCATTTAAAAATAAAGAAGTACTGGTCGAATTCATTAATAATTCGATAAATTTTAAAGAAGCTGCATCTGCCCATTGCAAGTCATCTAAAAAGATAACTAAAGGGCGTTCTTTGGTGGTAAAAACTTGGATGAATCTTTGGAAAAGTAAATTAAAACGATTTTCAGCCGCAATACCAGGAAGTTCAGCTGCGGGGGGTTGTTTACCGATAATTTGTTCTAATTGAGGAATAACATTAGTAATAACCTGAGCTTGATCGCCCAATGCTGAAAGGATCTTTATTTTATGTGATTGAATTTCCCTGTCAGATTCACTCAAAAGCTGTCTGATTAAATCTCGAAAAGCTTCTACCCATGCTGAAAAAGGAATATCGCGTTGGAACTGGTCAAATTTTCCTTTAATAAAGTAGCTGCGCTGACGGAGGATGGGTTTGTGAATTTCGTTAACAACTGCTGTTTTACCCACACCAGGATCGCCACTGACTAGTATCATTTCTGTTTTTCCAGCTGTGGCGCGTTGGTAAGCAGCAAGTAGGGTTTGGACTTCTCGGTGACGTCCGTAGAGCTTTTCAGGGATAAGGAAACGGTCTGAAAAATCTTTGGTTGCTAATTCAAAGGAGTCTATTGTTTTTGTTTCTTGCCATTTTTGCTTGCATATTTCTAAGTCATACTTTAAACCCAAGGCGCTCTGATATCGGTCTTCGGCATTTTTTGCCATGAGTTTGGCAATGATATCTGATAGTATTGGCGGGATGTTGGGATTAATGGAGTTTGCGCGTGGTGGTTCTTTGGCAATATGGCAATAGATTAACTCCGTGCGATCGCTACTTGGAAAAGGTAACCGTCCGGTAAGAAGTTCAAATAAGGTGATTCCCAGTGAATAAAAGTCGGTACGATAATCCAGACCTCGGTTCATGCGTCCAGTTTGTTCTGGACTAATGTAAGCTAGAGTACCTTCTAAAATTTTGAGATTTGTTAAACTTTGAACTTCTGTTGGTACCACTGAAGCAATGCTGAAGTCAATGATTCTGACTTCTTTACTGCTGGGGTGAATGAGAATATTGGCGGGTTTGATGTCTTTGTGAATAATACGGTGGCGATGTAGTCCGTCTAGAGCAGACGCCACTTGAATGGCGATGTCAAAAAAAAGCTGTAGATTTATAGGGGTTTTATCTCTATTTTTTTCTATCCACTGGTGAAGGGAAACGCCGCCAAAGTCTTCCATTACTATGGCATAACCGTTGCGATAGTTTTCTAAGCTATAGGTTTTAACAATTCCTGGAAGATCGAGATTTTTAGTAATTGCATATTGATTGCGAAATTGGGCAATTTCATACAAACTGGGATATTCATTTCGCATTGTTTTAATGATGACCGGTTTTTGGTCTTGTTGCCTAATACCGCGATAAACAATTGTTCTACTACTCGAATAAATTTGTTCAACAATGTTATAGCCTGGAAGTGAAATCATTGTGTTGATTTATACTTTTTCAAAATTTAGATTTTGTTATTATATTCATTATTGTTCCCCAAATTGACTGGGAGCTGTCATTTTTTCTCGCTCAAAAAGATAGAAAATAATTTAAAGTTTGGCTTAGATATGATAATTATTTCAATGATTACAAATGTTGTTGGCTGGTGGTGGCTGCTTAAGTACTCACTATAAACCGTGTATAGTTCTAATTGTCAGAATTGGTACTTTTTCTCTGGAAATTATAGAGATAACAGTTACTTTTTTGAAATGAAAAAAGCCTGCACGAGCAGGCTCGAGGTTTGAAGTGCATGGGTAGTAATAGTTTAGGCAATGCTATTTGATTTTCTGTTTGATAAAGTTCACTACCTGAGCTAGTTGTTTTTTCAAGCTCTCAATTTCTGCTTGCATAGCGGTTATTTTTTCATTCAGTGCTTGAATTTGGTTAGCGGAAGAATTAGCTCCGGTAGTAGTAGTTGCTGCTACACCGCTATCGGTGGTTGATGTGGCGGCGGGAGTTGGTTCTGGGCGTGGTTGTTTAGCCTTGAGCATGGCTGCTTTAATGGCACTGAGTAGTTGCTTTTGGTCAAAGGGCTTGCTGAGAAATTCGAAACCTTCGAAGGGTTCTGGGATTTTTTCCGTCACTTCTTCTTTGCGACCAGACATTATTACCAAGGGAATCTTCTTGAGTTCTGGTTGAGATTGAATTTGTTGAAAAACTTCCCAGCCGCTCATTTTTGGCAACAAAAAATCCAGCATGATCAAGCTGAATTTTTCCTGACGGATAAGATTAAGTCCTTCTATACCATCTTTTGCTTCTATGACTTCGAAGTTGCCAGGAGGCAACATTTCTCGTACTTTTACCCTGACCACTGTAGTGTCATCAATAACTAGGATTTTGTTACTTGTCACGACTGCTTGCTCTAACAGAAATTTTAGGTTTGATGGCTAATTCGCCGGTTATTACTGTTGAATGCTCCCACTATATCTAATATTTCTCGCGATCGGCAGGTAGTATTTTCTAGGAGAATGTTTAGAATTTCAGGTATTTTACTTAACTTTGACTTTGGTTTTGAAAATTTATGTCATGGTAAGAAAAGTATGGTGGTGAGCCTGCTTTCTTATTCTTTTTGTGAAAATTGTTTGGATGCTTATGTCCTCCTATAGAGCAAACCAACTCAAGTCTGAAATTACGGCCATACCGACTTGGTTGCGCCGTCCTATCGGCAAAGCTAGCGAGCTTTCGAAGGTGCAGCGTATTATCAAAGAACGCAAAATTCACACAATTTGTGAAGAAGGACGCTGTCCGAATCGGGGGGAGTGCTACGCTCAAAAAACCGCTACTTTTTTGTTGATGGGGCCGACTTGCACTAGGTCTTGTGCTTTTTGTCAAGTGGATAAAGGTCATGCACCTATGCCTTTGGATCCTCAAGAACCTGAAAAGGTAGCGCAAGCTGTACAGCTTTTAGGATTGCGTTATGTGGTGTTAACTTCTGTAGCTCGTGATGATTTACCGGATCAGGGTGCTGGTTGGTTTGTGAAGACAATGGAGGCAATTCGCCAGCTCAATCCGGACACGCAAATTGAGGTGTTAACTCCAGACTTTTATGGTGATTATCAGCGTATAGCGGCGATCGCCAAAGCCAAGCCAGCTTGTTACAACCACAATATCGAAACGGTGCGGTGCCTAACAGGTAAAGTTCGGCGGGGAGCAAAGTACGATCGCTCGCTGCGGGTGTTGCAAATTGTGAAAGAAATCGATCCTACTATTCCTACCAAGTCTGGTTTGATGTTGGGTCATGGAGAAACAGTGGAAGAAGTGATAGAAACAATGGCAGATCTGCGTCGGGTAGGTTGCGATCGCCTGACGGTGGGTCAGTACATGCGTCCTTCTTTAGCGCATTTGCCAGTGCAAAAATACTGGACGCCAGCGGAGTTTGAGGAATTAGGAGCGATCGCCAAACAAATGGGATTTAGCCATGTTCGTTCTGGACCTTTAGTTCGCAGTTCTTACCATGCTGGAGAAGAAGCTTGAATAAGTTTTGTGTTGTTTTCCTCTTTCTTGAGTAAGAGTACCCACAATCACGAAAATATTTTTAACGAATCTGGCAAATGGGGACATCTGTTTGGTATTTCTGAAGAAGTCCAGAAGTTAGGAGAACGTTGTTATGTCCACAGCAGATAAACCCGTAGCTAAGTCAACTACAGCTAAACCTCCCTATCCCTTTCGTACGGGTTGGGCATTGTTTCTGTTAGCTATTAACTTCCTTGTGGCTGCCTATTATTTCCATATTATTGAATAAGTAGGTACAGACCGGGAAAAAGGTAAAAGCCTTCTTTTGCCTTTTAGGTAGTGTTACTCAGATCGTACCTCGGAACAAACCTTTGGGACGGATGAGTAACACTATAATCATTATTAACAGCGCTACTCCTTGTTTGTACTGAGAACCCAGCCAAGGCGTGCTCACTTCTTGGGCAATACCGATAATAAAAGCTGCAGCGATCGCGCCGTAGGGATTGCCAATTCCACCTAAAATTACCGAGGCAAATAACGGTAAAATTAAAAACCAACCCATGTTAGGGCGAACGGCAGTGATCAGCCCGTACATGCTTCCGCCTAAAGAAGTGAGACTACCGGCAATTACCCACGTCCACACAATTACTTGGTCAACGTTAATACCAGAAACCCTGGCAAGATCCAAATCATCAGCAACGGCTCGCATGGCTTTGCCAATTTTAGTATTTTGCAGTAGGTAGTGCAGCGCTACAATTGCCACTACAGCTATACCCAGAACCAATACTTGATTTTGCTGTACGTATAAATGGAAAATGTTTAAAGCCTGGGGTACTGGTAAATTGTAATTTCTATTACTGCCGCCCCAGATAAAGATAATACCGTTGCGAATAAATAATGCCAGTCCAATAGAAATAATAATCAAGGTAGTAGAAGTGGCGCGGATAGAACGCATCCTCGACCACAAAACTTTTTCCGATAACAGCATTACCGCTACTGTTCCCACAGCTGCTACAACCATAGACAGCCAAATATTTATCCCTAGGGAATTTGCCAGTAATGTCAAATAAGCTCCCAAAGTTAAAAAATCTCCATGGGCAAAGTTTGACAACCGTAGAATCCCGTAGGTAAGCGTTAGTCCCACTGCACCCAAAGCGATAATACTTCCTACTGCAACACCATTGACGATTAATTGAGCAAGTTGTGCGTCCATAATTTTTTAGCAAGCTTGAAGCAATTCTGATATAGTTTTTGCAGGCAATAATTCCTGAGTGTGACTTTCCGACTCAATCCTAGCGGTTTTAGTTTATAAATATAAGAACGAGAGTGCGTTAATATACATAGTATGAACTTTGCACCTTTGGGCAAAGCCAAACTTTTCGAGCGGTCTAGTTGACCATGCAGCAGTATTCAAGCTTACCAGAACAGAACTCACAAATAGATGCGAAATTAACAATTCAGAAACTTCAAGCTGAGTTGTGGCTGGAACGCAGCTTGAATAAGTTGCACTGTAGCCTCAGGGATTGTCTTGTTTCTTTTTTGACTAAAAATCAACCAATAGCAGCGGTAGAAGCAGCTATATTTCAAACGGTAGTAAGCAAACTCAAAAGTGCATTAAAGCAAGGTAGAGTAGCGATCGCAGTTGTAGAACCACAAAAGAGTGTTTGTAAAGTAGGTTATATCGCTTACACGCCACAGAAAAAATATTGTTCCTCTCCACTACCAAAAATAATAGAAGACAAACAAGAAAAACCACTATTAGAATTAGAACAACAAATAGATATTAAAGATCTGCAGCTTTTGGAAAAACAACAACCGCCCAGTGCTTGGTGTTTGAAAGATTTTGACGGTCAAGCTATTGGTTGGTTAATTTTAAGCACCGCTTCTGTTTCATCTGATTATCCTTCACTAACAGATATATTTATTACCCTGAGAACGCAATTGATGGAGCGCGCTGCCAAAGAATGCGCCGCGATCGTCGCTCAATTAAGAAAAATCCAATCTTTACAGCAGCATTGTCACCAGTTAGAACGCTTTAATCAAGAACTAGAACGCACTAATTTACTGAAAAATCAATTTTTGGCCAACACCAGTCACGAAATCCGCACGCCTTTAAGTTCCATTATCGGTTTTACCCACTTGCTTTTGGCACAAGGTTATAACCCAAGCAAAGAACGTCATCAGGAATATCTGAATATTATTTTGTCTAGTGGAAAGCATTTGTTGGCTTTAATTAACGACATTTTGGATCTGTCTAAAATCGAAGCCAACCAATTGGAAATGCAGTGGGAAACAATCGATTTACCAACGCTGTGTAGCAATGTTTTAAAACTAGTCAAGGAAAAAGCAGCTAATAAAGGATTAAAGCTACTGCTGGAATTAGATCCGGATGTTACCACCGTAGTTGCCGATTCTTTGCGGTTAAAGCAAATGCTGCTGAATTTGCTATTCAACGCCCTCAAGTTTACAAACAACGGTAGCGTTGGTTTAAAGGTAAAAGCCAACGGTTCGTTCATGCACTTTACTGTTTGGGACACCGGTATTGGTATTTCCAAAGAACACCAAGCCGAACTTTTTCAACCGTACTTTCAAATCGCTAATACTGGTTGTGAAGAAGGTACGGGTTTGGGATTGGCAGTAACCCAAAAACTTGCTCAACTTCACGGTGGCTGGGTAGAAGTAGAATCGGAAGTAAATAATGGCTCTCGCTTTACGATTGTAATTCCTTTGCGACAGGCAAAGCCGCAAGAGGAACAAAAAACAGCACCAGTTGTGAAGGAACTGTCCGCTGGTAACTCCAAGTTGGAGGATGCAGGACATTTACACCCCACCAATTGCAATTGTGCTTCAGAAATTTTGCTGGTGGAAGACGACTCTCGCCATGCTCTGTTAATGCAAAATTATCTGCAGTCCCTGGGGTATGAGGTGATTTGGGTCAAAAATGCTGCTCAAATGTGGGAAGTGCTAGCTCGCATGCAACCAACAGTAATTTTGCTAGATGTGCGTTTACCGGATGAGAACGGTTTGTCTTTGGTAAAACGATTGCGAGCAGATCCAAAGTATCAAGCGATTCCGATTATTGCTCAAACAGCAATGGCCATGAAAGGCGATCGCGAAACGTGTCTGGCCACCGGATTTGATGACTATATTTCTAAGCCAGTAGATTTGCCTTTGTTAGCAAACTTAGTATCTAAATACAGCCAGCTTCGTTCGCCATCTTAAATTACAGATTTCACAGAAGAAAAAACGGGTTCTGAACCAGGCAATAAGTAGCGCTCAACTTATCTGCCCCTTCTACAATTTAATTTGTAGGGCGTCTGACTGGAAGTAGGAAAATGATGCTAACAGAAAAACTTGAGCGACTAAAAGCTATTTTTGCAGAGATGGGGCGAGCTTTGATTGCCTACTCTGGCGGTGTTGATAGTACCTTAGTTGCCAAGATAGCTTACGATGTCTTGGGCGATGGCGCTCTAGCTGTCACAGCGATTTCACCAACTTTGTTACCAGAAGAATTAGAAGATGCTTGCAAGCAAGCAGCAGCAATTGGGATTGCTCATCAAATTGTCGAAACTCATGAAATGGAAAATCCCAATTACACCTCCAATCCTGTTAACCGCTGCTATTTCTGCAAAAGCGAATTGCACGATACCCTCAAACCCTTGGCGCAGAAATTGGGCTATCCCTACGTGGTAGACGGAGTTAATGCAGACGATTTGCACGACTATCGTCCCGGAATTCAAGCTGCACAACAAAGAGGCGCGCGATCGCCTTTAGCAGAAGTCGGCGTTACCAAAATAGAAGTCCGTCAGCTTTCCCAACAACTCGGTTTGCCTTGGTGGGACAAACCCGCCCAACCCTGTCTGAGTTCCCGTTTTCCCTACGGAGAAGAAATTACTGTTGCCAAGCTCCAACGTGTGGGTAGAGCAGAAATTTATTTGCGTAAATTGGGTTGGCAAAATTTACGAGTGCGATCGGAAGGCGATACAGCCCGAATCGAATTGCCACCCGAACAAATTAAGGATTTTGTCCTCAATACAAATTTACAAACATTAGTAACTGCATTTCAAGAGTTTGGTTTTGTTTACGTAACTCTAGATTTAGAAGGTTATCGTAGCGGTAAGTTGAATCGAGTTTTACATCAACCAGCATCGGCTCAAAAAAGTTAAAAACACCTCCACACAAATGTCTTGCTTGCAAAAAGTTGTCCTTGTGGGAAGAAAAAAGTTGCCAGTTACCAAAAAAGATAATAGCGCCTTGAGCTTGGGATTAAAGTAGGCGATCGGTGGATTCCAAATGGCAGTTTTAAGCAATTATCCACCAACCGCCTCAGGACTTTTATCTACCAACCACCTATTCTTCGTTGAGAATTTTTGGCACTTTGAAAAATTCGTTTTCCCTTTCTGGCGCACTCTCAAGAATAGCTTCCCGATCTGGATAAGGTTGTAAATCGTCGCTTCGTGTCACGTTGCTAACATCGATTGCCCGGGTTGTTGGTGGTACATTACTAACATCCAGTTCGCTTAGCTGCTGGAAATATTCCAGAATGCTTCCCAATTGACTGGTGAATTCTTCTTCTTCTGGTGTCAGTTCTAAGCGAGCCAGATGAGCTACTTTACGAACTTGTTCGCGGTCAATCATGATTCGGTTAATAGGACTAACAATCTCTAAAAGAATACGTCAATTTGCATGCGTCCTGTAGTTTTCAGCCAGTTTTGGGCTTCAATGTAGTTATTGGGAGCCATACGAATAGCTCTAATCCAATAATCAGCAGCTTTGTCAAACAAAGCTTCGCCTCCTTCTTCATCTCCCGCTTCTTTGGCTTTTTCGCCCAGATAGTGGTAAATTACTGCAATATTATTCAAGGCCTGGGGTAAGCGAGGATTGCACTCCAGCGCTTGGTGATATAGCTTTAAAGCTTCTTCGTGATCGCCGTTGCTGGCATAAATGAGACCCATGTTGTAAAGAATAAAACTCCTGTCTAAGGGATCTTCCTCTAGTTTTAATGCTTCCTTGTAGTTGTCCAAAGCTTCAGCATATTCACCTTCTGATTGCGCTGACATGCCATCCCGGTAATAGGCAAAGGCTGTTTTTGCCTTCTGGTTGGTTGGCAGAAGCTTCAAAATCAAGTCTGCCATTACTGTAAAGGATTTATCAATAAAGTTATCGTTTTTCTGAGTTCTAGGCATAGTAACCTCTAATCTCACCTGCTGTTGGATGTGCGGCTTTTATGACTCAATAGTTAATTTAACTGATTTATCGGTCATTCCCTGCTGAAAGTGGTACTACACATTCCGGACTGTTATGCTTGGGGTTGTTAACTATAGTGCTAACTGCATAGCCGATCATTTTCTCAGCTGGATAGGGACGCAGTAGTTGCTGCAACACTTCTGGTTTTTGTACTTGGCTATTTAACCATACATCCCAATCCTGCAATGGAAGAATCACTGGCATGCGATCGTGAAGCGGTTGCACTAAATCGTTGGCTTGAGTTGTTAAAATGGTGCAGGATTTAATCTGCCCTGTTTGGGGTGATTCCCATACTTCCCACAACCCAGCAAAACCAAAAACTTCCCCATTTTGAAGGCGAAAATAAAATGGTTGCTTGTTGCCATTTTGCTGCTTCCATTCGTAAAAGCCATCTGCTAGTACCAAACAGCGCCGATGCTTAAAAGCAGAGCGAAAAGCGGGTTTTTTCGCCACGGTTTCCGCCCTAGCGTTAATTAATTTTGCTCCTATAGCTGGATCTTTCGCCCACGAGGGAATTAATCCCCAACGCAATCGTTGCAATTCGCGCTTGTTACTTTTTGAGTCGTGTAAAATCGCTACCACCATTTGCGTAGGTGCAATGTTATACTGCACCCCCAACTCTGGAATGTTTTCAACCTGCAAAGCTTGGGCTAAAGTCTCTGGAATGACGCTTAAAGTATACCTTCCGCACATAATTTTGATACTCTATCAATCGCTCAAATAATGTTTTTAATGCTAAAAATAATACTGGGATTAATTTACTTTTTAGAGATTTTATTAATGCAGTTAAAAACAGGATTTCCTAAAAAACTTTTTATTTTTTGGTGAATGTATTGTATGTTAATTAATTATATTTATTGGCACCTTAACCTCAATATTTATAGACATGGAAACATTGCGTTTGTACGATTTTTTACCTTCAGGTAATGGTTACAAGATACGTCTTTTATTATCGCAAATTGGTATGCCATTTGAGAGGGTAGAGGTCGACATATTGAAAGGAGAAACTCGCACCCCGGAATTTTTAAGTAAAAATCCAGCTGGAAAAATTCCGTTGTTAGAAATTGAACCAGGTAAGTACTTGGCGGAGTCAAATGCCATACTAATTTATCTTAGCGAAGGAACAGAATTTTTACCCTACGATCGCTTTTTCCGAGCCCAAGTGCTACAGTGGTTATTCTTCGAACAGAACAGCCACGAGCCTTTTATTGCCACATCCAGATTTTGGCTCAGTATACTAGGCAAAGGCGATCGCTACAAAGAAGCTATAGAGGAAAAACGTCAACCTGGATATGCAGCACTTAACTTGATGGAAAATCATTTGAAGACTCGGAATTTTTTTGTAGCAGAACGTTATACGATCGCAGATATTGCCTTGTTTGCTTATACCCACGTAGCGGATGAAGGTGGGTTTGATTTAACACAATTTCCTGCTATTCAAGCTTGGATTGAAAGAGTAAAACTACAACCGGGATATATCAGTATTACGGAAGAACCTAAGTCTTTAATTTAACAAAATACTGAAAAAAAATAACTCGTTTCCTTGTGTGAGGTAACGAGTTTATCTTAAGTAGGAGAAAAAGATTAATATTGTACTAATCAATTCACTATGCCAGTTCCCGAATTTCAATTAACTTTTGCCGACAATTAAATCCGGATTTAATCCTAATGCTAGTTTTTGGTAGAGTAAATTTCTTTGCTAAGACTTTAATTAATTCATCATTTGCCTTCCCGTTTACAGGAGGAGACTTTAAATATACAGTCAAACTACCGTCAGCTTCTGACTCTATTTTTTGAATTTTAGAATTTGGCTTCACTTTAACTTTTATCTGCATAATTTCTTTGGTTTAATATTCGCAACCACAGCCAACCTAGAAAACACCCCAACATGTAGTGAGGAAAATCCCAGCAAGCAAAGGTGGTACCAACTAACCACTTACCTATTAAGGTAGCGCGGAACTGCTCTAGAAAAAATGGATGCCACAACTGTAAAAATTCCAGTACACAGGTGACAACAAAGACCGATAAAGGAATCCAAAACACCGCCGCAGGACGACGAAAAAAGTAAAAAGCAAGTAAACACCAGAATATTTCATAAAAAATAGCAGCTCCGTAGTTATTAAACCACTCGCGACCCAAACCGCTGTAGTACTTAAAGAAAAAGCCCATCGCTGTCACTAAGAGCAAACACAGGAGAATATCAAGGTTCTGTGTTTTCTTTAACACCATAAATTGGTATAGGATTAATAAGGAAACTCAAAACAAGTTTCTTTCCCAAGTTCGTACTTTCAAGCAGGTGCGTTATGTTACCAAAAATTCTGTTGGTAAGGAAAATATCTGCTCTCATTTCATATCTTGGATAACTTTGCGAATTACTGTTTCTTGAGCTTCGATGCTTTTAGCAAGCTGAAATTGCACCAGTGCTCTCACGAGATTGTGTTCTGGGTGCTTGACTTTGAAGTAGACGTTTCCCGCTAAATAGTCGGTAAAGAATCTCAGTCCTAATTCCCAGGCCAAGAGGCGAATTGCATCGTACATGTAAATGTAGTCATTTTCAGTAAGAAATGCCTTTGCTACCGAAAGATAACCCTGGAGGATTCCTTGACACAAGTCAGTATCAAAATAAACTTTTTCCCATTGTTCGGTTTCTTCTCCAGCTAAATTACAACCCGAGCGCAGACAGTCGCCGATATCGTAATGTATTAAACCTGGCTTCACGGTATCCAGATCTACCATGCTTGCTGCTTTCTGGGTAGTGATATCGAACATGACATTGTTGATTTTGGGATCGCCGTGCATCAAGCGTAGTGGTAATTTCCCTTGAGTTTTTGCATCTTCCAGTACGCTAACTTGCTGTTGGCGAGCGCTAATCGACTGCAAGCAATAGTTTATTTCTGCACAAGGCCGCAGTTTGGTTTTTGCTAAAACTTCGTTGTAGCGTTGAAGGTAAAGCGGCGTAATGTGAAAACCTTCTAAGGTATCCGCCAGTCTTTCTGGAGGTAGGTCGCTAATGAGATTGTGGAACATGCCCAAAGCATAACCGATTTCCACAGCGTCTGAGCGATCGCGTATTCTGTCAATGGACTGGGAACCTCGAATAAAGCTAATTCCCCGCCAGAAGGATCCTTTGGTGTCTGTGCAATGATCTTGACCGTCTTTAGTCAATAATACACGCGGTACTTCCCAGCGACGATGAGGAGGATTAATTTTTAGTTTTTTACTAACGTGTTCAGTAAGAATACGCATATTAGCCATGATGGCTTGGGGCTGGCGAAATACTTGCGTGTTAATGCGCTGCAACACAAAATGCTCTTCTTCAGAAGAAGCGAGAGTTACCAAAAAGGTATCGTTGATATTGCCGTTCCCAAAGGGTCGAACATCGGTCACCTGACCGTTAAGTATAAAATTTTCAGCAATAGCAACAAGATTATCCATACTCCGGCTCGCGATTTGTTCTGTTATGTTCATATATAACTTGCACCACTCCCCACGTTCCTGCACAAAAGCAATTGGAGACATGGTAGCGCAAGTATGGAATTTGGTCTGTATAAAAGTGTTACGAGGACAATTTGTGAAGTATAAGTTACTTAATATTTAGTAAACTATGCTGCTTGCTCGAGCTGCAGTTGATAGAGCAAGTACACAATTACACTGTCCGATCGCTCGAGACTGAGGCGATCGCAAGTATTCGGGGATTAATACTGCTTGTGTACCTGTAGCGAACAAGCTTTGAAGCTTTGTGCTGACTAAAAGCCATTCTGGTTGTACAGGAATCTAAGTTATTTCAACCCACTTGATCAGACTTCGTCTAACTCTAGATAAAAGCCTGTGCCTTTATTAGTGACTTTCACTAACTTGCGATTTATTAATCTTTGAATGATACCAATTCGAAATCGAACTTCACACAATTGAGCACTACCACCATGATTGCGAAGATATTGTAAGCATAAGTCATCATGGGATTGAATTTTAGTATCAAAGTCTTTTTTTGTATTCATATTGTTTTTCTATGTCTTTTATATTTTCATGATGTAAGACTTTTGATGGCAATAGCTAAAACACTGCTATCCCATCCAAGGTGTATTGAAGAGCAGTAAAATTGAAAATACTATTAAGGTTTGACGAAAAATACCATGTTAAGGTAAGCTGCCTAAAACTTTTGTTAATCGCTTTTTATAGCTCGATACAGACAGCTTATTTGAATAAAGTCTGGGAATCAGTAACACGAGGTGTAATTATTTTTCCGTAGCATTCCCAGGAAGGATAAACATAATTCCTTAGCCAACAAGCTAGCTCCCAAGCATATCTGTTTGATATTTCACCCAACAGGGCTAGGGCACTATCTTTATGTAAGAAATCAACTTCTTCTCCATAAAAATCTAAGGGAAAGGCTAGAGTTTTTAAAAGACTTTCGTATTTCCTCCAAATTGGCTTTTCCCATTCGTAAAAACAATAATTCATCAAAGAAAATCCTGCAATGCATAAATCTTTACCCTGGGAAGCAAATACGAAACTTTCGCCGTCTTTCTTTGATTGATAGTCACTGGGAAGCCAGAAATCTATACAATAAAATTGACTCTCGGTAGACGCAATCATGATATTTGTTTGTGCAACAAGGACAAATGTTTTTATTGCGGGCAGAGTGTTAGTAACAGATTATTTGCATTCCCTAATTATGAAAATATCTCCTAAGGTAGATTTCATTTGTTAACCTAGGTTTAATAATTATTCTTATTTTTTTCTTATTTCTGCCTTATTAAAATTTTACATGGGAAATATATTCTTATAAATAAGATGCAAAAATAAATATTTTCTATCACAAACTATAAAATTCTTTTGACCAAGGTTGCCACTTTCAAGATCAAACTAGCGATCGCGAAGGCATGCTTTCGTGTCGGATTAAAGCTACTGAGAGCGATCGCGCGGGGTCAACAAAACCAAAGGAGCTATTTACTACTTTTGTGGCATTCCTAAAAATATTTATAGAATTCCAACCATATGCAGCAAGCCACGTCCGGTAATTAACTCGATGATCAAAGCAATAAAGCCTAGCATTGCAATCCGACCGTTCCAAACTTCTGCACTGGTAGTTAGGCCCCACTCCCAACCTTCCGGAGGGTAGATTTTGACTTTTTTCTTCATCTGAGTTACTTGCGAGAGTTTCAGATTGGGAGAATTTAATGCGTCTATAATCAAATCCGCTAGCGCTCTTATGAATACCGGATGAGTGTTGAGAGCAGGTACGCGACGGAAGTTATCAATTCCTGCTTCCTCTGCTATTTCTCGATACTCAAGGTCGATTTCTTCCAATGTTTCGATGTGTTCGGAGACGAAGCTAATAGGAACGACGACCAAATCTTTTACGCCTTGTGCTGCTAGTTGTGCAATTGCATCCTCTGTATACGGTCGCAGCCATTCTACCGGGCCGACGCGACTTTGATAAGCTAACGTGTAGGCGTTGGGTCGATTTAGTGTCTGCATGATCAAATAGGCGCATTCCTCAATTTGTTGCTGATAAGGATCGCCTGCTTCTTCAACATAGCTTTTGGGTACTCCATGAGCGCTAAAAAAGATATGAGCCTCATCTTTATTAGGCACTTGTTCGAGCTCTTGGGCAATAAGCTCCGCCATAGCTTGCAGATACCCTGGTTGTTTGTACCAGGAGGGAATTAAGGTATATTCAACATGCTGTAGTTTTGGGTCTTCTTGCCAAAGTTTCTCTAATAATCGAAAGCTGGAACCGCTAGTACTGATGGAAAACTGGGGATAAAGGGGCAAGATCACCAATTTTTTGATGCCGTCTTGAATAATACGAGCGATCGCTTCTTCCGTATAGGGATGCCAGTAACGCATACCAATATAAATATTTGCTTCTTGCCCCAAAGCATGTAACTGTTCTTTTAGAGCCTGTGCTTGAGCTTCAGTAATACGCCGCAAAGGAGAGCCGCCCCCTATTTTGCGGTAATTTTCTTGAGATTTTTTAGTCCGGCGCCAGGCAATAAACCAAGCTAGGGGCTTTTGCAACCAGGGGAAAGGTAGGCGAATAATTTCTGGATCGGAAAACAAGTTATACAGAAACGGTCCTACATCCTCTAACTTCTCCGGACCACCGAGGTTAAGCAATAATACGCCTACACGACCCATAGCACTAAAAGTCCCCCAACTTTTTCAGCTTTTTTACTAATGTTAACAATAATATCTTTATTAAAATATAAGTTAATCACAAGGAAAAAAGTAGTGGCAACAATTTTAAGAGATTGGAGCTATCGCTACCAATGGCTTTATGACAGTATCTCCCGTTTGGCTGCTTTAAGTGTTGGCGGTGAGACTAATTTTCGCCGATTAACTTTGCATGGTTTAACAATTAACTCAGATACAAAAGTTCTCGACTTGTGTTGTGGAAGCGGCCAAGCAACACGGGTTTTAGTAAAGTATTCTCAAAACGTAGTAGGGTTAGATGCCTCGCCTTTATCCTTAGCAAGAGCACGGCGAAATGTGCCACAAGCCAAATATGTAGAAGCCTTCGCCGAAAAAATGCCTTTTTCAGAAAATGAGTTTGATTTGGTGCACGCAAGCGTAGCATTGCATGAAATGGAATCAGAACAATTGCAAAAAATTCTCAAAGAAGTATACCGCGTACTGAAGCGCGACGGAATTTTTACCCTAGTGGATTTTCACCATCCAACTAATTTTCTTTTTATACCGCCTTTGTGGATGTTTCTATGGTTATTTGAAACCAAGACCGCTTGGCAACTGTTAAAAACTGATTTACCGCAATTGTTGACGCAAATAGGATTTCAAGTTCAAAAGCAAAGCTTGCATGCAGGCGGAAGCTTACAAGTTATCCAAGCGAAGAAATAAAATACACCAGCAAAAAATTAACAAAAAACCAAAACCTCCTGCAAACTCTGGCAGCAGGAGGAAGGAAAAAATAAACCTGGCACCGAGCTATTTTGACTTGGGGTGTCCCCCAAGCTATCGTCGCCGCAGCAGCGTTTCACAACTGAGTTCGGGAAGGATTCAGCGTGGTTCCACTGCGCCATGGGCACCAGGAAAATGAGAACCATCAAGACTGCATACACAAGCCATGGTCAGCAACAAGGTCAAGCCCTCGGTCTGTTAGGACTCATCGGCTCAATACATTGCTGTACTTACACCTTGAGCCTATCAACGGGTGTTCTACCCGTGACCTTACTGGCTTTTGGCCATGAGAGTACTCATCTGGAGGTGGGCTTCCCACTTAGATGCTTTCAGCGGTTATCCGCTCCGTACATGGCTACCCAGCGTCTACCGTTGGCACGATAACTGGTACACCAGCGGTACGTCCTTCCCGGTCCTCTCGTACTAAGGAAGGCTCCTCTCAATACTCTTG